>Ga0172373_10000073_pt1 | contig 134916 bp, 130 predicted proteins | sample Lak10m_2_FD_114546 | JGI IMG/M metagenome (GOLD analysis project Ga0172373, IMG submission 114546) | Freshwater microbial communities from Kabuno Bay, South-Kivu, Congo - kab_092012_10m | ecosystem: Environmental > Aquatic > Freshwater > Lake | place: Democratic Republic of the Congo... | reverse complement strand
TTTCTCGACGACTTCGAAAAAAGAATTCAGCAACTTCACATTTACCCGCTGGTCACCTGGCGCGATTAGCTAAAATCCCTCCTTCAACTCCTTCCCCTACTTTATGTTAGCGGAAACTAAAGTACAAGGTGCTTTTCTATTCTTGTTCGATCTTATTCACGCCTTGCGCGTGCCAACAGAGGTGACATGACTTTTTCGTATCTCAACCCAAAGTGTGAAGCCCGCCCGAATAAGTGGGGTGGATGCAGCGTGTATGCTCTCGAAGATATTTCAAAAGATGAGTTGATCTCCTTGTGGGGCGGCAAGATCATCCGCAAGGAAGAGCTAGACCCGGCCATGCCGCGCTTTACCGAGCGTGTTTTGCAAATGGACGAGGACTTGTATATTTTGACTGCGGAAGAAAAAGAGCCGAACGATTGCTTCAACCATTCCTGTGAGCCCAATTTGGGATTCTTCGGGCAGATCGGTTTGGTTGCCATGCGGGACATTGCTGCAGGCAGCGAGCTGACATTCGACTACGCCATGTCTGATGGCAGCCCGTATGATGAGTTTGAATGTCATTGTGGCAATGCCAATTGTCGCGGCAAAATGTCTGGCAACGATTGGAAGCGGCCCGAGTTGTGGGAAAAATACAATGGATATTTTTCACCTTACCTTGCCCGCCGCATCAAGTCTCTGAAGAAATAATAAACTTTTTATTTCCTTCATGAAGTCATTCCCTGTTCGCATCTATCTGGTGGCTCTCGTTTTGCGCCTGATTCCTATCCTGCTCACTCGCAGCCTTGGCATCGGTCTTGATGACATGTTCCAGTATGACATGCTTGCGCGCAGCCTTGCTTCTGGCAATGGCTTCCGCTGGTACGCGCAAGCAGACTTGAAGCAGCTTGAACCGTATGTGAAGTTTGACCTTTCCACTGCCAAGGATTACGACCCGCAATACGGACTCTACACATCCTTTCGTGCGCCGCTTTATCCAGCCTTTCTTGCCATCGTTTACTTTTTCAACGGACTTAATTTCTCACGTTTTTTTGCCGCACGCCTCGCACAAGCGATCTTTCTCGGCGCGCCGCTGGCTCCGTTGACGTATTGGGTGGCGAATCGTCTTTCCTTTGGTGAAATGAAAGAAGAAACAGGAAAGAAAGGCGAGAAAGTTGCTCGGGTTGCCGCTTGGCTTGTTGCTGCATATCCGATGCTGTTGGTTTATCCCCTTGGTCTCGGAACAGAAAATCCATTTTTTGTCCTCCTTCTTTCTTCTTTCCTCTTTCTTCTGCTTTCCATCGAAACTCCTTCCGCCTCCCGCCTTTTGCTTTCTGGTTTCTTCCTCGCTCTCACCGCGCTCACGCGTTCTGTTATTCTTCCATTTGCGGGTTTAGCGATTCTGTATTTGTTTTACTTGCACCGCACAAAGGCTATGCTGGTTGCAGTTGCCTTTGTTTTGGTGATTAGTCCGTGGGTGATTCGGGACTCACTGTTACACCATAAATTGACAGGCATTGAAACTTCCATGGGATATAACCTGTACCTCGGCTACTATCCACAGGGGAATGGGTCGTTTATTTTCGGCCCTTCGTTGGACTTGCTTACCATCATGGACGATGCCGAGCGGGATAAGGTTGGCACACAGAAGGCGTTGGAATTCATCAAAGCCCAGCCCGAGCGGTTTGTCCCGCTGGCGGTTAACCGCCTCGGCTTTTTCTTTGGCTTGGAAAAACGGGTGCTGATCTATTTCTACTCCAACAATATTTTCGGCTTTATCCCAAAACCACTATTGTTGACCATTTCTGCGATTCTGCTTTTGCCTTTTACCGTCATTTCCATTTCAGCCATGTTTGGGCTATCTCTTCTGAAATGGAGACCGCAGACGATTATGTTGATTCTGCTGCTGGGGGCCTATCTTTTGCCGCATGTCTTCATCCTTGCAGAAGACCGTTTCCATCTTGCGCTTGTCCCTTACTTTGCCATCCTTGCCGCATATTTTTGGAACAGCGGACTTGGCAGTCTCGCCGCCCGATGGAATGAATCACCGTACGGCAAACTCACAGTGACCTTTGCAGTTATCGGCGTCATTTTGCTCCTGACCAACTGGGGAGTTGAATTGTCCCGCGATGCAGATAAAATCAGCGCATTGCTTGGACCGAACGGCAATAATGCTCATTTCCCATATTAAGAGAGACTATGAAATATTTACTCGGCGAGAAACTTGAATTTGACTGGAAACTGGTGACGGCCACCATCGTCAGCACCTTGTTGTTGATGGTAGATCATTATCACAAGATCACTGCCTACAAATACGTGGACCGTGCAGTTTTATATCTGCTCATTCCGCTCTTGGTCATCCTCATTCTTTTTCGTGAGAACCCGAAGGAATACGGTTTCTCTCTTGGCGATTGGAAGTTGGGATTAACGTACACTGCTTTGGGGATTCTTTTCATGGCTCCCGTCATTTACTTTCTTGGCAGCGGAAACTCATCCATGAAGGAATATTACGAGCGTTTCCTGCCTGGCCTGCCGTGGACATCCTTCCTCGACTTGATCGGCTGGGAATTCATCTTCCGCGGTTGGCTGCTTTTCGTGTATGCCCGCAAGATGGGATATAACGCCTTGTGGATTCAGGCTGTCCCTTTTGCGCTGGCGCATGTAGGCAAGCCTGAGATCGAAACCCTGTCCACGATCTTCGGCGGATTTGCATTTGGCTGGGTGGCGTACCGCACAAAGTCATTTGTGTGGCCTTTCCTGATCCATTGGTTCATCGCAACCTTCATAATCATTGTTGCCGCAGGAGCGATTTAGTATGGATGGTTATGAAATTCGTCCCGCATTGGAATCAGAGTCTGCTCAAATTAAGGCTTTAATTAATTTGGTCGGGATCAACCCCACAGGGCTGGATTGGAAGCGTTTTATCGTGGCGGTAAATGCTGAAGGACAGGTCATCTCCTGTGGACAATTAAAGCCCCACGGAGCAGACATCCTCGAACTGGCTTCGATCGGCACGCTGCCCGAATATCGCGGAAGGGGACTTGCACGTGAGGTGATCGAAGCCTTGCTGGTAAAAAGTCCGTGGCCTTTGTATTTAATGTGTATCGCACACAACGGGCCGATGTATGAAAAATTCGGTTTCCAAATCATTGAGGGCGAAGATATGCCGCGATATTTTCGGCGCATCAAAAAACTTTTCGATGTGACCGATGTGTTCCGCCGCTCAAGCGAGGAATTACTCGTGATGAAGTTGGAGTAGAATTGAATTTATGAAAAATGCTCTCTATGTGCTGCTGGGTGTGATGGCAGGCTTTGTACTTGCGGGTGCGCTAATTTTTGTTTCGCGCGCACCTGCAGGGCAGCCGATCATATTGCAGCCAGCTCCAACCAAAGTGCCTGTTGCGGTGCATGTCATCGGCGCGGTGCCGCGCCCTGGCTTGTATGAATTTGCCGAAGGCGCGCGCGTGCAGGATGCAATTGACGCCGCAGGCGGCTTGCTTTCCTCTGCGAATGTAGATGCGGTCAACCTTGCCGCGTTATTAACTGACGGCCAGCAACTGAACATCCCTTATACCGATGGAGCTGCACCCACTGAAGATCCATCTGCGCTGGTATTACCAGGCTCGTCCACAGCGGAGAGCGGTAATTCCTCCGAATCTACGAACAATGACCTGATCAATATCAACACGGCCTCATTGGAAGATCTTGATTCTTTGCCTGGCATTGGTCCCACTACAGCCCAGCGTATCATTGATTATCGCACCACAAACGGCCCTTTCACCACCATCGATCAAATCATGGATGTTTCTGGTATCGGACCCGCCACCTATGATGAAATAAAGAATCTTATTACCGTGTAGGAAATCATGCCAGCCTTCGATCACTTCGCAATTATTGCTCCGCTTTATGCGCGTGTCACCTACTCCAAACGGGATATCATGCGCGAAGTCGCGTCCCTGCCTTCGCATGGAACATTGCTGGATGTCGGCGGTGGTACTGGGCGGGTTGCTTCTGCCATTCGGGATCTGGTGGATGAGATCATTGTGGCGGATGTTTCTTTGGGGATGTTAAGAAAAGCGCCTCTTTCCGCCCTCAAGCCTGTGTGCGGTGGTTCTGAATCATTACCCTTCGCTGATAATTCCTTCGAGCGCGTCATCATGGTGGACGCACTTCACCACGTGATCGATCACGCCCACACTGCCCGCGAAATGTTCCGCGTGCTAAAACCTGGCGGTGCCCTCGTTGTCGAAGAACCAGATATCCGCACTTTCGGGGTGAAATTGATTGCCATCGCAGAGAAACTTTTACTGATGCGTAGCCACTTTCTTGCACCCGATGAGATTGTGAAGTTGTTTTCGAGTGGGGAAAAACAGATCAAAGCCGAAGACGGAACGGCATGGATAATAATTAAAAAATAAAAACCCTTCTCCCAATTTGGGAGAAGGGCAGGGATGGGGGCTACTCGCTCGCCAGCACGTGTCTGGCAATCACCAACCTTTGAATTTCACTCGTGCCCTCACCGATGGTCATCAAGCGCGCATCGCGATACATTCGCTCCACGTTGTATTCGCGGCTGTATCCATACCCGCCATGGATCTGGATGGCGTCGTAGCAGACCCGCTCGGCCATTTCGGTGGTGTACAGTTTAGCGATGGCAGCTTCCTTGTTGTATGGGCGGCCTTGATCCTTTAACCACGCGGTCTTGTAGATCATGGTGCGCGCCAGCTCGATTTCCATTGCCATGTTGGACATTTTGAATTGCAGAGCTTGAAACTCCGCAATGGCCTGACCAAATGCCTTGCGTTGACGGGCATAATCAACCGCCGCTTCCATTGCCGCCTGCGCCAGACCGACGGAGATCGCGCCGATGCTGATGCGTCCTGCATCCAGTGTGGAAAGTGTCTGTTGCAGACCGCGACCCTCTGCACCGACCAAATTCCCCAGCGGCACGCGGACATTGTCATACGTGATGCCATGAGCGGGGGATCCACGCAAGCCCATCTTCTTTTCGGCAGGACCGATGACCAGTCCCTTGGAATCGGTCGGGACGAGGATCATGCTCAACGATTTTGAGCCGCCCTTCGGGTCTGTGCGGACGAGGGTGATAATATATTCCGCGATACCCGCATTCGTACACCACATCTTCGCACCGTTGATTACCCACTCATCACCTTGCTTTTCGGCTTTGGTGACCACGCCGCCCTGAATGTCGGAGCCAGCGCCAGGTTCAGTAAGAGCCAGCGCTCCAAGTTTATTCTTTCCGCTGGAGACGATTGGCAGCCATTTTTTCTTCAGTTCTTCGGTTCCATACAATGAAATTGGGGCGGTGCCGAGCCCGTTGTGCGCGGTGAATGCCAGCGCCGTAGAGCCGCAGCCCCAACCCAGTTCTTCCATCGCGATCGCGTTTGAGATCGCATCCACATTTGAGCCGCCATATTCTTCGGGAATGCTCATGCCGGTCAGGCCGATAGGCCCGCCCTTGCGGACGGACTGCCAGTTGAATTCTTCCTTCTCGTCCACTTCGCGGGCTTTGGGTCTTAATTCCTTCTCCGCAAATTCGTGTACGATCTTTTTCCATGTTGCCTGTTCATTGCTTAGATCGAAATCCATGATACGTTCCTGCCTTTTTGTTAGATTGTAATTACCTTTGAAGCCTTTATTTGGGCTTCGATAATATCGGGCATTCCGCCAACGATACCTACTTTTACCTTGTCTGTGAGCCTTAATTCAGCGAGGCATGTGGAGCAGATGATGAGCCGCACGCCTTTTGCCTCCAGCTTGCTGAGCTGCTCCAGGATGGGAGAACCTTCCGTTACGAGCTGCACTCCATCTGTGTAGAAGGTGATCGCGGCGGGCAGTTCATTTCCTTCCAAAAGAATATCGAAGTACTTGGTGATCAATTTTACATTCAGCGAATGAATGTTCGTGTGTCCCATTCCAAATCTGGTGCATTGTATGACGGTGTCTTTCATGGCTATTCCTCTGAATTAAATTTTTCCAGGAGTTTTTTTGCAGCTTTTACTTTTTCTTTTGGGATGAAAACTTGAACCCGCCCAAGCATATCCGTTGTAACAGGGTAAATGGTATGCCCAATGGATTCCTGAACCAGCTCAACATCAATACCATTCGCTTCGAGGTAACTTTCGAGCACGTCAGCTTCCATTCTGCCATACAGCTCGGTCAAGAGTTCGTACTTCATTTCGTCCATGGTGTTCTCCAAAAGGTGATGAACAGAACCGTCCATAGGATGCTGACGATCAACTGGCGGGTGCCAATTTTTATGGGCTTCCATCCAACAGACGGGTGATTTATACCCCAAATCGTCTCCAGCCATTGCAGCAAAAACGGGACAAAGACAAAACGCGGGATGAGGTTTGACAGGCCCAGCCCGAGTGACAGTGTTAGATTGAACGAAGTGTACATCAATGCACGGATGCCCATCCGCCACCACTCGCTTCGACTCATAGCCGATGCCTGGTCCTGTTTCAACTCGCGTTGCTCCAGTCTGAGAAAGGCGTACACAATGCTGGCTGCCGATTGAAGCCATGTAAACGCCCAAAGCCACCAGCCAGCTGCATCATACCCGTGGACTCCGATCCAGTACGCGGCAGGCGCGGTCAGAGATAATACGCCCGTGGCAATGATCTCCACGCCGATCTGTTTTCTCTCGGAACGTTTGCTTACCAGCCACAAATGCCATGCGAACACAGGTGCGCCGGGAATCGCCAGCCATAAAATATAGCCATAGCCTTCGAGGATCAGTCCGAGCAAGGCTATGGCGGCGATACTGCCATAGACCAGCAACCAGAAACGGGCGGCGACAAGATCCGTCTTTGGGCGTCGTCCGCTGTATGCTTTGACGGCGGCTGCCATCGGCTGGCGGATCATGAAAGCAGACATCGCTGCGATAACAAAATTAAAGGTCGCGTAGGAGAAATTTCCGCCTGCGACAATTCCAACAAGTAAGGGACTGAAAATGAACACCCACGAGCCGTGGTCTTGTGGGAAAGCGATCTGTTTTTTGAGATATTGTTCCATCTGGCACAAGCATACAAGAAAAACATTGGGGGCGCAAGGTTGGTACGAGGCACTTGTGATCGTATATTGGGATACGATGGGTATAATAGGTGAAATTCTTTCAAGGAGTGAGTTACATGGCAAGCAAAAAAAGTAATAAAAAAGTTCAACCCCAGCAATCGGACAAGCCGATCCAGTATGTTGGTATTGCGTTGGTAGTGCTCGTTGCTGCATTTTTTCTGTGGCAGTATGTCCCGTGGGCATCGTTTGCGCCGAATTCTGGAACAGCCTCATCTGGCGGTCCGAAACAATATGATGCCGCACCGCCGATGACGATCGATACCAGCAAAAAGTATTCTGCGACTGTTGAAATGGAAAAGGGCGGCCAGTTCGTGATCGAGTTGTACGCTGATAAAGCGCCCATCACCGTGAACAGTTTTGTGTTCCTCGCCCGTGAGGGATATTTCAACGGTGTAACCTTCCACCGTGTATTGGAAGGTTTCATGGCGCAAGGCGGCGACCCAACGGGTACCGGCAAGGGCGGACCTGGATACTCGTTCGTAAACGAAGACAGCGACCTAACCTTTGATAAGGCTGGCGTTGTGGCAATGGCGAACTCAGGCCGCGATACGAACGGCAGCCAGTTCTTCATTACCTTTGCCCCCGCAGACTTTTTGAACGGCGGCTACACCATCTTTGGACAGGTGACCGAAGGCATGGATGTGGTCAACAGCATCACACGCCGCGACCCTGATCAAAACCCCACTTTTGTTGGTGATGCGATCAAGTCCATCACGATCACGGAACAGTAATTTACAGATTTGACCACAGACAGCGGACAATGGACCACAGTCCAACTTCCGCTGTCTGTGGTGGCTTATTTATTTATAAGTTAGCGTATTTTGCAACTGCCTGATGGAGGCGTCACTATGGATGACAAACATACCAAAGGGGAAATGCACGGGTGCATTGTTTGCGGCAGGTTGTATCAGCTTTATGTGGTCAGTGATGCGCGGGGGAGATTTATCGACTGCAAATTGATGACCGCGGGTGGCAAACGGGTAAACAATTCGCGGCGGCCATTGGTGGCCTGTGAGAAACATTCAGAGAAAGAAGTAGAAGCCGCTGTTATACGAGCGTATGGCGTGCAGGATGACGATGATTAATTACAAACGGTCGTAAAAGATCAGCAGCGTACTTCCGTATTTTCTCTGTTCCCCTTCAACGAGATTTCCCAACTCAACCTGCTCATATTCAGTCGGGTCAATTTGAACAATGACCGTTCCATCTTCGGTCAGCAGGTTCATGTTGCCATCCACCAGCTTTAACGCTTTTGACCACATTTGTTTGTATTGCGGCGGGGCAATGTAAATATATTCAAATGCCTTGTCGGCTTTTGCAGCCAGCAAACCGAATGCATCACCGCGCCGAATTTCGGATCGCTGGGTGAAGCCGCAATGTTCCACATTTTCTTTTATGGTTTCAACAGGTGCGCGGTTCAAGTCTGTAAATCGCACAAAGGACGCGCCGCGGCTTAGAGCTTCGATGCCGATCGCGCCCGTGCCGCCGAACAGGTCCCACCACTTTGAATCAATGACATCATCCATCAGGATATTGAACAGGGCCTCTTTCACGCGGTCCATCACGGGGCGGGTCGTGCCGCCCGGTACTGACTTTAATTTTCTGCCTCTCGCAGTTCCCGAAATCACCCTGAGACTCATTCAACACTTTTCCTTGCTGCCATATAATTTTCATGCGATGCGGTGATGGGGACGACGCATCCCGTGCCGAGGATGAAGCGTCGGCCATTTGTCTGCTTAATGGCATCTTCCGCTTCTCTCTTAACCTGGTCTGGATACTCCAACGTGAGAGAATCCTGTCTGAGGCCGCCGCATAGCGCACCTTTGAAAAGACTCTGCGCTTCAGAGAGTGTCGGGTAGGTTTCTCGGTCGTGCCAGTTGACGATTTGAAAGTCCACGAGACGCAGCAATGAAAAATAAACGTCCCTGCCGTGCAGGTGAAGCATGTTGCACCATAAATCTTTGGCTGGCGCGAGAGTTTTCTGGTCATAAGGCAGGCCGATGACTTTGTATTCTTCGAGTTCAAGCATACTTGCTTGTGCGTGCTGCATGGCATAGAAGATTCCGTCCACACCGACATCGCAGACTGCTTCCACAAATTTGACCGCGGATTTGGTTATGGTCTCCAATCCTTTTTTCACGGCGTCAGGGTATCTGCGGATGTGCTCCAATAGCAGGTCATTGCCTGCCAGATTCTTTGCCTGTGAAAGCGGGTTAAAAATAGTTTGGATGATGGGTGTCTCTGGATCAAGTTTCTGTTTGATCAAACGGAGGCAGTCCAACTGTCCTGCAAGATGCTGGGAGGTTGGGTCCAGCACGGGGAGTTTTTCCCAATCCCCAGGTTCTTTGATGATGCGTTTGGTGTAACGGCGCGAACCTTCTGCATCGCCCATCCATTCATCGTCCACACCCCAGTCTTTGACGGCGAAGGAAGAGGACGGCGTCACTTTGACAATGTCAAAATCGTAGGCGCTTTGATGCCTCAGCGTGGCTGCGGCGAGGGTTTCAGGATTTTGATCCTCTACGGGGAAATGCCGCCAAAGGGCGATAGGCGTGCGGTCGGTTGCCTCGTCATTGAGGCAGGCTTGAATACGTTCTCGGTGTGTGGTCATTTTTATAATTTACTCTCCAGGCGGTGCCTGTTGTATTTTCCTTCACGGAAGGTTTTTGTAATTGTAAATCCATTTGCCTGCGTTGCCTTAAGGCTGGCCGTGTTCCACGTTTCGATGCTGGCGAATATCTTTTTATATCCGCGTCTGCGACCTTCATCCATCAATGCATTTTGCAGGGTGCGTCCGAGCTTTTGCCCGCGGAATTTCGGATCCACGGTGAAATAGACACATTCGATGGCTCTCGGGTCATCTTCCATTTGACCTTTGATGGTAATGCTTGAAATGATCATCTGAAAAAAAACAAAAGGGCGGGTAAACAAGACTCGCAGAATATGCTTGATAAACCAGCCACGGTCATGAGTGAGGTTTGAGGTGAGCGCGGACGGTTCGGGAGATGCAAGGCTGAATCCCATGACCTCGCCTGTTTCATCTTCCTGCGCGTAAAAACCAAAGGCGCGTTCGTCTTTGACTGCCATTTCAAAATAGCGCAGCACGAAGGGATAACCCAGTTTAGAAAGCAGGCCCGCATCTCCCATGTGGATCTGTGCGATGTGCGGGAGCAGGCTGGGGTCGATTCCTTTGAGCGGGTGAATGGTGTAGTTCATAATTACAAATATGAATTTACGCCAAACCGCGGATGAAATACGGTCCAATGGCACGGACGATGAATGCAGGCAGACGCTTCCAGATGGCGATGACCAATTGGAATTTTGGATTCTTTTGATTGAGCGACGGCAATTCGTGCCCAGGCGCCAGCCAATACCAGTATGCGAGCAATTGCTTGCGCGGCGACCATTTCACTTTGAAGACTTCATTACCAGAGCCAACGAGGCTGCGGCCAAGGTCGAAGGTTTTCAATCCCTTTTGGATCGCGCGTTCGATGACTGACCAGTATAGAAATTCACCAGCATACGCCGAGCGGGCGTGGCGCAAGATGTTGGCATGGAGATTAAAGATAGTGGCATTTTGATAAATAAAAACGCCGCCGCCAGATATTTTCCCTTGCGCGTTGTAAAGCACGGCAAACTCCAGCGTGTCGCCTAAAAGTTCTGCCATTTTGCGGAGATAATTTTTGGAATGATAAGGCGAACCAAGCTCATGCATGCTTTTCGCTAGCGCTTCGTAAATGTCATCCAAAAGGTCGAGGTGGCCGTAGCGGATACTGAATCCCTTTTTGAGGGATTTGCGGACGTGGTTGCGGTGGTCGGATGAAAATGTTTTGAGCAGCTCGTCAGGCGTAGCGGGGAGGTCTATCAGGTAGGTGAAATAATTGGGGCTTTGCTGCCAATTGTCAGGTGGGGATGAGGCGCCTTCGTCAAAGCGGATGGAAACGTATTCGGCTTTGACATCCTCTGCGAGGCGGCGGGCTTCATCCAACAAAAGATCGCGGGCTTCGGGAGTTTCGAAGGCAAGTCCGCCGTAGCTGCCGAAGGGCGCGGTGGCGAGATAATGCCCAAAGACAGGGTGATTGATCTCCACCAACCCAAGCGCGGCGAGCGCATGGGAGTTTTCGATGACCGCGTAGCGATAGGTTTTGTATCCATACATTTGATGCACGAGACGCAGCCAACTATCAATACCAGCGAAGCTTAACTTTTTTTCGAGCGATGGGAAATTTAATAATTCGACGAGTTGCGCTTTCATTGGGCTGCCTCACTCACATATGCTTCAACCGTGGATGTGGAAAAATTACGCAGCAGATCATTGAGAAATGAAGATTTGTTCAACGTGAATGGATAAAGAAGCGGGTTGGCGAGCAGGTCTTGCGCAAAGCGGGCTGGCCAGTTTGCGGGTGAAATGATTTCGTATGGATGTAAAAAGATCACGGGACTCAATCCAGCCTTTAATTCTTTTTCGATAATTTTGAAAACGGTTTTCCGAAAGAGGCCGCTCATAAAACTGGAACCGTACGGAAATTCTCCGCCGAATAGCAGCGGTAAGTCCATGCGGCGCGGCGCGTGGAAGGTGGAAGGTTTTTCAAATAGCGGCAATGTGCTGGCAGGGATCTCCCAGATATTTCCTTTTTTTATGATCGATCCTGTTGGCGCATACAGAGATGAACTGTACGTGAAATTATTTTTTTCGAGCAACGGATACACGCCTTCAGCGGTGTTGATCATCGGCGCGCGAAAGCCATGCACATTGTATTTTTTTCGCCAATCAACCGAATGGCTTAGGTCGAGATCAACATCTTCAACGAGGTTTAGCGGGCGATGCACCTGACAATGAAAGCCAACTTCATGGCCCGCGTCCATTATTTTTTGCGGCAGTTCGGGGTACCATTCCACCAATTCGCCAACGAGGTAAAAACTTGCTTTCGCATCCCCAAACTTTTCGAGGATCGGGTCAATGGCATCTCTCGAAAAGCCATCATCGAGTACGCGGCGTTTTTCGGGCACAAGCGAGTCGTATCTACGGGATGGGGCAAACCAAGATTCGTAATCAATTGTAAGTAACAAACGTGGGGAGGGTATCATGGCAGGCAGATTATAGCTTATTGATTGCACCCAAGCGATTGCTGGAAGTCGACCGCAGGTTGGAGCATCACCGCTTCAAGTTGACGCCATACGACGCACACACCTCTTTTCATACGGAAATCCTGATCCAGTATTCTGACAGATTCTTCCTGCGCCGAATCAATTTTGTCCGTTCGTGCGAGCGCGTCAATATAGATGAGCCATTCGTTTAAGTCCTCAGGTTGATAGCCGAGAGATGCGGCTTCATCCAAAAGACTGATCGTCTTTTCGTACTCTGCAAGTTGGTGCGCCAGTTCCGCTTTTGTGAAATAGGAGCACCAATTGACGGGTGCTTTCTCACTCAAAAATGAAGGCGTGGCAGGTGTCGCTGGATCAGTGATGATACGGGTGGGGTCAGATAACAGAATTGCCTGAATCAATTCGTCTGGCTGTTTGGAGTATGTATCTGCGTCGCCGCGAGTCGGGTCAAGCACGCGCAGGCAACCATTGACGGGCATATATATCACGACCACCTCTGAGGTGGAGCCGTTGAATGTTGTTGTGCGATAGTTGAACCTGATCGGTGAATTGGGTGCAAGTGAAGGAAGGGTATATCCGCCGATGCGTTTTTCTGTATAGATAAGAGCATAAGGCAAAACTGGCGGCGTCAGGTTTGGTGCGTACATCCAATTGATGGGACCTGTGTAGGAAAGGTCAGGTTCGTATTCCGTGGGAAGCTGGTAGGTGAGCAGTGTGGTGTTCGGCTGCAAGGCTGGGATGCGTGAGGTTACCTGCCAGTAAAATTCCTTTTGCTTATTCCAATCCCTGCGGAAGACATTGCCCGTGAAAAACTGTTGTCCAATTCCTAGGGCCATCAACAGGATAAAAAAATACGCCCTGATTTTGGGGTTTCGGATCAGCAACTCCGCCGCACCGATCATGAAGAAGATGCTCCCGATCATCATTGAGACCATGTAGCGGTCATTGGTGGTTTGCAGTTTCAGCGGCAATTCCGCTGCAAGGGATGGCAGCCGCCCGATGAGGATGCTGATGAAACCTGCCAGCATGAGGGAGAGGGAAAAGTTTTTGTTTTCGCCATCCTCTTCGATCATGGGCAGGATTCGGGTTAGCGCAAGGAACGAAACGATGACCAGTCCAATGGTTAGCAGTGATGTTGGCGCTGTGATGGTTTTGGACAACAGCGTAAAGATCTGAACCCAAATGTAAAAACATGCTTTCCAGATCGTATCCAATATTTGAAGCAGTACACCTGTGAAGTTTGTGGTTTCAGTCACTTTTACTTCATAGGAGTTATAGGGGCCAAACTTGTAGTAATAAACCAGCCATAGGGCATTTGATATCCACACAATCAAATATAGCCACCAGGTTTTCATGGTCGAGCGGAAGCGGTTTATTATCTTTCCTTCAAAAAAGAAGAAGAACAAAAGCAAAAAACGCAGGCTTTCCAGCGGGAACATGTATTCGGTCGGATATATGGCACAGATTTGAAGCAGAACTGCGATGATCGTGCTGGCAAGAGGTTTTTCAGACTGCAAGGCTTTGAATGTGAATCCGATGGACAGGATATAAAGAATGAAAGGGATCAATTCCTGATTGATATGAGTCAACGCCACCCAGTGCTGGCTATACCCGGGGAAGATGATCATTAGCAGCGCGGCGATAAAATTCAGACGCGGTTTTTCAGGCCACAGCTTGCCCAAACTCCACCAAAGAGAGAGTCCCATGAGAAAGCGGATGACGACAGCAAAGGACTGCCAATAGATCGGTAGCGGTGGTATCAGGCTGGTAGTGACGTAAAAGATCGGTCCCAGAAATGGACGAAAGGGCAGGAATGCCGGGACAAACTCGGCCGGGCCGAGGAATTTTGTGATCCATGCGAAAGGCCAGTCATCCCAATAAAAGCCGGTAAATGGGACAAGTGCTCCATACGCTGCCAGAGTCAGCAGGGCGAAGATGATGATGGGATTTTTCGCGGCAGAGCGGAGAGGTTTCATTATCGACCAGGGATGAAAATAATTACGGGACTTGTTTTGTGACGCAGAAGTCCACGCCGTTGCGTCCGATTTGCAGAAAGATAGGAAGGTGTCTGAGAGTTTTAACATCTTCGTTGGAGCGGGAACTGATCAGAACATAATCGCCGGGTCGAGCCTTTCCAAAATCTGAGCGGAGATCGTAGACGGTGATGTCTGCTCTGGTGTAATACGCTGCGATATAGGGTTCGCGTTTGACAAATAAATTTGAATTAGCCGGTGCTTTTTCATTTAGTGCCAGGACCGTCTCGCGATAACAAGTCAGCCAAAACTCTGTTTCATATTGGCGGAACGCACCTGCGGTTCCGCCAATGAACGAGTTGTAATAGGCGTATTCATACGGGTGAAGTTGAAGCGAAGGAATGATTCCACAAGCGAGAATTAGCGCAATGGCAGATCCCTTTGCCCAATTATTTTTCAACAGTTCAAACAGCTTCCCGAAGGCGAACCCAGAGAAAATGAAGACAGGCGGCAGAATGAACAGGAAGTGCCGAAAACCATCATACATTGGCGGTTTGCGAAGAATGACATATGCCGCAGGAATGACAAACCACAGCAACGTGAGAACGAGTGCGATCCTTTTACGGTTATTTGATTTCCATAATCCAATTGCAAGCCCGGAGATGAACAATAGCCAGGTTGGCTCGGTAAGCGTGTAACCTAGAAGAGCAGGTAAATAACGGCGTGGCAGTTCATCCGCTTTGTATTGATTCCCCATGAAAAGAACGGTTAACTGGGTCGGGTTATCGGATGAAAAGCTGAACACCTCAATAAACCTCTGCAGGGGACTTGTCCACAGATAAGGCCAGGTAATGAAGGTGATCAAAAGGGTGAGTACGGCATACACAGCGAAATGCTTTATTAGGTCGACCAGTCTTATTTTGTCCAATTGACTGAGAGCGTAGAGTCCCGTTAATATCGCAGCCAGCGGACCCAGTACACGAATGGATGTGGCAATTCCAAGAAAGAAAGCTGCGGCGAGTATGCTCGTGAAATTTGCTTTGCCATGTTGGGCAATGCCGTCCACCAGTTCGAAGCCAAAACACATTGAGCCAATGAAAAAGACGAGGAAGGGAATGTCTTTCGGGTTAATGAACGAGTGCCCCCATAGCAGCGGCTGCCATGCAAAAAATACGCTCGCGGCCAGCGCGGATTTGTCATCCATCCATTTGGAGGCGAAGCGATAAAAAAGATAGATTCCGAGCTGGAAGGTCAGAAAATTGATGAGATGCCACGCGGATGCATTGTCAACGCCTAATGCTTCAACAAGCGAGACGGCGGGACGTGCAATTAATATGTATGCGGGTCCGCGATTGGCATGGTCCGAACCGCTGGCTCCATAGGCATTTTGAAGATCGAAACTTCCACTGAACCATTCCCTGGGGGTATAGGCGTATGGCAAGGCATTGGCGTAATCGTAAAAGAGCGGCTCATCCCAGGATAGGCCGAAGTTGTGAAACGTGAATAAGCCAATGGCGATATTGACGATCAGTAGAAAAAGGATTGGATGTTTGCGGAGGATTTGCAAGGTGAAAGGATTATTTCTGTGAGATGCGATACGCCTGACGTCTTTGCGCCTGAACCATGCGTGCTTTTTCCTCTTCAGTCTCAACCACCAGTGCAGGGACGGTGGTGGGGCGTCCCTCATCGTCGAGGGCAACATAGACGAGATAGGCGGTGTTCGTATGTGTCTGCGCGCCAGTGACGGGATTTTCTGCAACGACCTGAACTTCGGCTTCCATAGATGTCTTGCCTGTGTAGGTCACTTCTGCGTTCAATACGATCAAGTCTCCGATGCGGATCGGCTGGCGAAATGTCATCGAGTCAATGGCTACGGTGACGACTTTCTTTTGGGCGTGGCGCATACAAGCCAGCGCACCTGCTTCGTCTACCAGCTTCATGATCCAACCACCGTGGACATTGCCGATCAGGTTGGCGTGTTCGGGATGCATCAATTGAGAGAGGGTAACACGTGAGGCATGAGGTGTTTTTGGTGTCAGATCGTTTGTCATGAATGGTTAGTCTAGGTCTTGTCTTTGCTCGCCAGAGTCTATCGTGTGCAGGCGTTCCGGGGCTTCCTGTAACACGTCAATAACGGAATGGCTGAGGTCGCCCATTAAACGCGGTAGTGGGACTGTGGCAGGTGGGTACACTTTTGGGGGTTGTGGAGGCGGGCTAAGGCGGGGTCTGAGCGTTGTTGTTGCCCGCTTGCGTATGATGCGCGGGTCGTTTGTCAACGTTCCCACGAAATCACCGATCACGGAATAGACTTCCCGCATTGGGGTGACGAAGCCGATCCAATCGCCGTTGCGGTTGAATAGATACGGATATTGCAAGAATGCATCCGCGTCGCCTTTTGTTGTGTAAACGGGGATTAATGCTGTCTGAGCCATTAACGTACCTCACTGTTTTTTGTCAATATCATTATACGTCCAATATCTATTCACGAAGAAATTCCATAACATTACGATTCCAACAGCTGCGGCGAGGGTGAGGTTATTTGCGTAGAATTCAGCGGTAATAGGGGAGGTGTGAAAAATATTTTCAAAGAAACGCAGTACAGGCGGTTCAAGGTAATGCAGGGTTGGGACGCGGATGGCCACACCTGCCAGATTGACGAGAAAGAACATGCCCAACTGTCCCATTAATGGGCGTGAGCGTGATTCCGGGTAGGTCCAATATCGGTTCCAAATGAAGTTACTGACCACTGCGCAGGTGAATGAAATGGTACCCGCTGTTACCAGGTTTACTTCTGTGGTATGTGAGAGGAGATTCATCACTCCAAAATCGATGGCTGCGCCTATGGTGCCGACTAAGGCAAATTTCAAAAAACGAGTACGCTCTTTTGAATTTGTTGCGATCATTTCAGCCCAAGCTTTTCTTTGAAGAATGGTATTGTGCGGCGCAGGCCTTCTTCTAGATCCACTTCTGGCTCCCATTTCAATATTTCTCTGGCTCGGGTGATATCAGGTTGGCGCATTTGAGGGTCGCGGGCACTGCGTGAATTTTCCTCATAGACAATGCCTGCTTTGTTACCAGTAATCCTGTTAATGGATTCTGCAAATTGTAATATGGACATTTCCACGGGGTTGCCGATGTTTACTGGCATATGTTCTTCTGAATAAAGCAGTTTGACAATTCCATCCACGAGATCATCTACAAAACAGAAGGAACGAGTCTGACTGCCATCGCCGTATACAGTGAGAGGCTGCCCGAGTAGTGCCTGCTTAAGCAGGTTTGGAAGGGCGCGGCCATCATCAAGGTCCATGCGGGGGCCGTAGGTGTTGAAAATGCGAACGATGGAGGTGTTTACGTTGTGGAAGCGGTGGTATGCCATCGTCAGTGATTCGGCGAATCGCTTTGCTTCATCGTATACGGCGCGGGTGCCAACGGGGTCAACATTCCCAGCATAGGATTCGGATTGCGGATGTACCTGGGGGTCTCCATAAATCTCGCTGGTGGAAGCAATAAGGAAGCGTGCATTTTGATCTCGCGCAAGACCGAGGCAGTTATGGGTACCGAGTGCGCCAGCTTTCATCGTCTGGATCGGTAAATTGAAATAGCCAGATTTTGATTGCGGGTTTGGGCTCGCAGGGGAAGCAAAGTGCAGGATCGCATCTACCTTTCCTGGGACGAAAATATAGTTTGATACGTCACGCTTGTAAAACTCAAAGCGCCCGTTATTTGCAAGGTGCGCAATGTTGTCCGGGCTGCCAGTGATGAAATTGTCCATGCCAATGATAAGGTGCCCATCTGCAAGTAGACGATCACTCAAGTGAGAGCCAAGAAACCCCGCCGCCCCTGTTATTAAAATTCTCATGTGTTTTTCCTCTTTCAAAATTTATTTCCAATCCATTTTACTTATTAGTCCATCCCCAGTGACTTGATAAGCTGTACCACTACCGCTGTCCACGAGCCAAAGATTGCCTTGATAAATTAAAGAAATAAAATCATTTACCTGACCGTCGATTGAGGCTGGAGCCCAGATAGGTAATTGTGGTTCGATACCGTTCGAGTCGTTTGGCGGAAAAAGCATTTTTTTGTCGGAGCCATCGCGGTCCATCACCATTAATCGGTACCGGCTCGTGTCACTTTGTTCGAAGAAAATTGATTGCAAGTAAGCGATCTGATAATTCTTCTCGTTTCCATCGGTGTGGATGGGGGAGACGGAAGGATATGCAAACATGCCTGCTGAGTCGATCATGGACACTGTCGCTTCATTGCTGAACGAAGCAGCAGAGAGGTCAAAATAGGGCGACTCTTCGCTGGAAATGGGTGCCGGCGCTGGCGCGTGGCTGACGAAGTATAAGCTGTTGCTGTCCGTTCCCCAGGCTATTGGTGGAATCCATGCCCAGTCACTATGTGTGTTCAAGGGAGTGATTTCAAGTAACGGTTTGAGATAACCACCGTCTTGATCTACCAATCCAATGCCATCTGGGCGAGCGTAAGCTAACACGCCGCTTGGCGAATAGGCAAAAGACATACCCCACCATCCATACACACCGCCGCTGTTTGCGCTCAATAATTTGCGTGGACTTCCACCAGTAATGCTGACTCGATACAGATCATTATTCGCCTGCCAGCCCGGCGCTGCACTACGCGGTTCCACCGTGGAATATGCCACCGAATTTGTCCCAGGAATCCATGAGGCGAAGTGAACTACATTTTTCGCTTGCAGCGAAATGAGCTTCGGGTCAAGGTTTCGGGTTCGGACTGCCCACAGCGTATTGATCTCTTCATCTGCCGGCTTTTTAGATTTCCGAGTGAATACCAAATATTCGCCATTAGGTGAAAGTGTGAAAATGCGTCCGTCGAGGTCGCCTGTGCTGACAATAATTCGGCGATTCGCTGTAGAGCCTTCCAATATCCAGGCATTGCCACCTGCAAGGTACGCCAGTGTGCCTGGAGTGTTCAATGGCGTGTAGGAAGATTGCGCGCCTACCATTATGATCTCAGGCAGCGCTTCTGTTAGCGCCACGGTTTTTACTTCAGACTTGCTGACCTCCACATTGTCTTCGAGTATTCTACGGTAGGTTACTTCTTCCAGACCGTTGATGCCAGCTTGTACTAGCCTTGTTTCGCCTTCGGCCAGAGTTTCATTACGAATGATCTGTCTTTCAAAAGGGATGACAACTTCTTCAGTGTCGAAGACTTCCACCACACGGGTGAGGGTAATGAGATCTCCTTCACTTATCACTGTATAAAATGGCGGCTCTGTTCGATCGAGGCTTCCAGGGTTGATGCCCGCGGTTTGTAGCGCCTGTGAAACTGTGCTTCCAGATGCAATGCTGATATCGCGGGTCGTCCCATCTGCGGAGATGGTGATGACAATTTCTTCACCAACTTGTGGAGAGCGGCAGGAAGTGATCAGCATTGCAAATATAAATAGCACGAAGATCAGGCGCGGGCAGAGACCGAGGCGAGGCATGTCGGGTATAATCCAGCCGCTATTTGATTCGTCCAGTAAGGGTCATGATACCGTCTGCGATGGTGATCGCTTCCAGTCGGAAGCCAACTGCAACTGGGCCAAGCGAACCTGTGAAAGCTTCATTAATGATTGCATTTATGGCGGCGTTAATTCCCGATGGCGCAGGGAGCGGACCGAAGTCTGCTGCGGTGATCTCGATCTTTGGCTGACCAGTCAATTCATCAATGCCAACATTCATTGTAATGAGGATGTTGGCGTCAAACATGCCCTGGTTGACCTTCCCGTACATTTGCATTTGACCATTGCGAAGCAGAACCTGCGGATCAGTGAATGGCGGGTTGGCCTGCGCCTGCATTTTTTCGATCATGTAGGAAGTGAGCTGACTCTCGGTGATTTGTAGAGTGACAACGCCTGTTTCTGCGCCTGCTGTAAAAGCTTGTTCGATCTGCGTTTTCATATTTTGTACTTCGTTAGGTGAGTACGGCAGGGGTTGGGCCGGGTAGTCGGGGCCTCCTACGAAGATGGAACAAGCCACGGATGCAAGCGCCAAAGATAGAATAGACAGGTAAATTTTTGAAGTTTTCATATAATTTCATTTCTTTAGTTTGTGAATACAAATTTTAAGCGGAGTAATTATAGCATGAGCGACTCTCTATCCATTTCAGAACCCGAATTCAGCCTCGCGGCGAAAATTGAGGCGATGTTGTTCGTTTCAGCCGAGCCTGTGCCCGTTGCTCAGTTATCCCAGGCACTGGATGTGACTGCTTCGGTCATTGAGCGTGGCCTCAAAGAACTGGACGATTCTCTTTCTACCCGCGGCCTGCGTCTGCAACGAAGTGCTGGGCGTGTGCAGCTGACAACGGCACCTGAACTGGCTTCGATTGTCGAGCATTTTCTCGGCTTGGAAGCGACAACTCATCTCAGCCGTGCCGCGCTTGAGACGTTGGCGATCATTGCCTATCAGCAGCCTGTCACTCGTCCGCAAGTAGATTCGATTCGCGGTGTAAACAGCGACGGCATGTTGAAAAGCCTTCTAAGTAAGGGACTTGTTCAGGAGTCTGGCCGCGCTGATGGTCCGGGTCGTCCGATTTTGTACTCTACCACACCTGAATTTCTACAACATTTCGGTTTAAGTTCAATTATTGAATTGCCGCCGCTGGCTGTTCAGCAGGAAGTAGAGACTGTCCACACCGAGTTGTTGAAGGGATAGACCAATTGTGAAATAAAAAGCGCGAGTTTATTTCGCGCTTTTTATTTGTACGCAGGTTATTTAATTAGCTTCCCTTGGCGCGTTGTTGCCGGTGTACAAAAATAATTAATCCGTTTGTGCTTCAGAGGGGATTGGCAGGGCTTTGACAAACCCCTTCGCACGAAATTTTTCCACGTATTCTCGAACTACCCAATAATCCAGCCCAACCTGCTCTGCAATATCAAATATCGTGTGATTGCCTTCCAGTTTCATCATGATCTTTTCGATGGCGCGGTTTAAATCCCAATTCTCGCGCCAGTCCACCCAGAGTCCGTTGCCGCTGAGGAAGACGGGTCCGCGGAAGGTGCGCTTGGGGATGTAATTGCTTGCGTAGATACGGATGGTTTCCTCGGCGATGTCCACGATCTCAAACAGCAAGTCTTCATGAATGATATCGAGGTTGTCGTCGCTGGTGTGGTATTCAGGGTAAGGGAAGCGACTAAATGAAACACTGGGGACATTTACCCCTGCGCCGTTGATAATACGCTCATCGTTCGGCGCGACCATGGCAAATTCACCTTCACGGAAATCTTTTCCGTGTTTTAGCAGCACCTGTTTTGAAATTCGATCCAGGAGATGGGTATCCTGTTTAGTGCGTTGGAAGGCGATCTGGCTTTGGCTTCCTGCACAGTCGATGAACAATCCGCCGCGCAGACGGGGAATCAGATCCTCGTGATTGGCAAGGTAGGCGACAGAGCCGATTGTTTCAGGTCCGAACCAGAAGCGGATGCTCATTGAGCCGCTGGGCAGAGGATTTTCGGCAAAGCGTTTCGCTAGCTCGATTTCACAGACAACGCCAGAGCCGTCATCATTAGCTTGGGCTGGGTGGCAGGTATGAGATTGGATAATGAATTCTCCCGCTTCAGGGTTCGCCCCGCCTTCAGGGTGAAGTACGCCCGTACTGACCTTCATGCCGTTTTTTGGATCTGTGGAAAACTCACTGCGAATGACGGCATGATATTTTTTGTCACGCGGCAGTTGATCGAACGTATTCTTCGGAAGGCAGAATCCCCAATAACGTTCATAGTATTTGAATTCCCAGGGGATGGCATTTGGGCGTTTTTCGCTGTACCGCAGGTGCGGCACAAGTTCGTCCCAGGTGAGCACTTCGTCAACAGGCGGGGAGTATGAAATGATGTGCAGTGGATTATTTTTGAAGTCCGCGATCCGCTCCCCATCCTCGGTTTCAAGATACGCCTCATGGACAATATAGCGTTCGGGCACTTTCCAGGTCCACACTTGAGAGAGCGGGGCGTAATTCCCGATGGTGTAGTTTGCAGAATCGGGCATGTAAGAGCCGATGATGGCACAGGTTTTGTCCATGTCATCGGAAGAGAGGGTACGGTGAAGATTCAGGAACTCAGAAAGGATCGACTTTAGTGAAGTATAGGGCTTTGCCATAGTGGCTTAAGTTTAACGTAAATAATCGCCAATTGGTGTCACTTCCGTTATAATGATTTTTATGGAAGAACGACTGCAAAAATTACTTGCTCAGGCGGGCTACGGTTCGCGCCGTGCCTGCGAGGTGTTCATCACCGAAGGCCGCGTACGTGTCAATGGGAAGGTCGCTTTGTTGGGACAGAAGGCGGATCTCTCAGTTGATAAAGTTATGATCGATGGAAAGGCACTACCCAGAGCAGAGTCTTTGACCTATATCGCCTTGTACAAGCCGCGTAATGTACTTTCCGCCGCGGAGGGACAGGATGACCGCCAGACCGTGCGCGATCTGGTCCCTGTGGAAGGACATTTGTATCCCGTGGGAAGGCTGGACTTCGATTCCGAAGGCCTGATCCTGATGACCAACGATGGCGAGCTGACTAATAAATTGACCCACCCGCGTTTTGGGCATGAAAAAGAATACCGTGTTTTGGTTGCGCGGCGCCCCGATGAAAAACAAATGGAAGCATGGCGTCGCGGTGTTGTGATGGAAGACGGTGACAAAACCAAACCCGCTGAAGTCAATTTCCTTTCCTCTTCCGGCAAAGGAGCATGGATTCGGATCGTGATGGGTGAAGGGAAGAAGCGCCAGATCCGTGAAGTGGGTAAACTGTTAGGATTGCCCGTAGTGAAAATTATCCGCTTGCGTATCGGCACTTTGAAGTTGGGAAGCCTCAAGCCGCGTCAGTGGCGATACCTCACAGGGGACGAGATCGCCGAGTTGAAGGGCGACAAAGTCCCTGTGATCGGTGAGAGGGCACGGGCCGCAAGACCAAACTTGAAGAGGGGCGACAGACCTCCACGTACTGGAGAGCGAACTCGGACTGACAAGTCTGAGATAGGGAGCGACAGAACCCGAAAGCCTTCCGGGAGAAACGAGACTGGTCGTCCTACGCGAAATAGCAATGATCATAAAAAGCCTGACCGAAAACCATATGTGAAAAAGACCCGCTAAATAAAAAATCCGCTGCCTGAAAAGCAGCGGATTTTTTATTCGGCTAAATTAGCTCTGGCGAATGTCCCAGAATTTTTGGACATGTTTCGCAAGCGCGTTTTTTACATTCTCTTTTTTGACGCCAGCAACCTTGAAGGTAAGCACCTTTGTGCTTGGGTCGTCCCCTGAGAATTGACCGAAGGAGATGATATTCCCGCCTTCGTCGGCGATGGCTTTTGTGATCTTGGCTAGTGTGCCGGGTTTGTCGTCAATGACTGCGGTGACGCGCAATGCTTTTGTGCGGGCGCCCATCAGCTCAAGGAAGATCTTGAACAAGTCGGTTTCAGTGATCATGCCGACCACTTTGCCGTCCCGAATGACGGGCATTCCGCCAATTTTCTGGTCGGCCATGAGACGGGCTGCTTCTTCGATCGGGGTGCTAACATCAATGGTCTTGACCTTTTTCGTCATAACCTGCTTCACAGTCACTTTGCTCATCAGGTAGTTCATTTCCCAAACGCTCAAACTTGTGACAGGGGATGGGGATGCATTCAGCAAGTCATTCTCTGTTACGATTCCCACCAATTTGCCTTCCTGATTGACGACAGGGGCACGGCGGATGTGTTCCTTTTTGAACATGGCAATTGCGTCATGAATGGGTATTTCAGACGAAACGGTAATAACGGGGTGGGACATTCTTTCACCGACAAACATTTTGGCCTCCAAGGTGTTGAAAACTTATTCGTGAATTTTGTTACAAACTCATTATATGCAGAATTTTCAAAAAGAACGTCACCAATTCGGAGTGAATAAGGTCACTTTGTGAGCGTACCGTCATTGCGAGGGCGATAGCCCGAAGCAATCTCTGGGCAGATCGTATATTGCATCAGCGGAAAAACACTGCCTCGCAATGACGGGAAAGTTTATTTATTTGGAAAACTCCTTGATCACACGCACCAAATGCTTGGAATGTTGTACATACAGGTCAATGCGGATGTTCTCGTTGGGGGCGTGGGCCTTTGTGTCAGGGTAGCCGTGGCCCATCGTCACGACGGGCAGGCCGAGATCATGCACGAACGGGTAGTTGGGTCCCGACCCGCCGATCATGGGGATGACTTCCATCTTCGCGTCAAAGACTTCCTCCGCCGTATCCAAAACGATTTTTACGAACGGGTCGTCAGGGTCGGTACGCGCAGCGGGTTCGCCTCCGAGAAATTCGATATTCACATCGCTGAAACCTTCAGCATCAAGATGGGCGCGCAGCTTCTTCAAAATATCCTTCGGCATCTGGTTCGGCACAAGGCGGAAATCCACTTTGGCGGACGCGAATGCGGGCTGCACGGTCTTTGAGCCGGCACCTTGATATCCGCTGGTGAGGCCGCAGATAGTGCAGGTAGGCGTGAACACTTCTTCGATCTTCAAGTCAGTGCCGCCAGTGAGGCCTTTGATAAATCCCTTCGCGCCGTAGCGTGTCAGATATTCATCTGCGACTTCAGGAAGCGCATCCATCAGCTCGCGGTCACGGGCAGATGGAGGGATGACATCATCGTAAAAGCCGGGGATACGGATCCGCTCATCCACGCCCTTCAAGCTGGCCAATGCCCAAGTGAGTCTCCACGCCGCGTTGGGCAGGATGCTGCCACCCAGCCCCGAATGAACATCCGTCCCGAGCGAAGTGACCGACAGCTCAACATAGCAAATGCCGCGCAAGCCAAGATACTGCACGGGTTTGTCGCGGTGGTCCACGCCGCCGAATTCCCAAATACAGGCATCAGCCTTCAATCTGTCAAGATTCTGTGAAATGTAATCATGGAGATGTGCGCTGGCGGTTTCTTCTTCGCCCTCAATAATGAATTTGATATTGCAGGGAAGTTCGCCTTCATCTGCGAGGATGGCATCAATCGCATGCAAACGCGCCGTGAGATGACTCTTGTCATCGCTCACGCCGCGCCCGTACATTTTTCCATTGCGGATTTCCGGCTCAAATGGGGGGCTTTCCCATAATTCCAGCGGTTCGGGCGGCTGGACATCGTAGTGATTGTAGATGAGCAGGGTCTTGTCGCTTTTGCCTTTTCGTTCGGCAAAGACCACGGGCGCGCCTTCGGTTGCCATCACTTCGGCAGTGAAGCCGCGTTTTTCCAGCATTTCCTTGACCATCGCAGCACATTCTTTCAATCCCAAATTCTGCGCGCTGATGCTGGGTTGGGCTACGTAGCGTTTGAGTTCTTCAAGGCTTTTATCCAGATTTTTATCAATGTATGAATCCAGTTTGTCGAAATTGCTCATGTTTTCTCCTTGGTGGTTAATTACAGTAGGTCACGCCTCAAGCGTGACCTACTGATATCTCAAATACCTTATTTGTAGAGACTTGCGATCCAGTCAATGGAGTATGCGCCAGCGAATGCAAACATTGCCATTTTGATTGTTTGACCAACCCAGCATGCCAAAAGGAATTGCCAGAGTGGAATTCGTGCAATGCCTGCGGCGATTCCAGCCACGTCAAAAAATGGATTAGGAAATGCCGACAATACTAAAATAACCCAGGCTCCATATTTATTTACCCACGGAAGAATACGGTTGTAGATTTTTGTATTCTCTACAATGGCTTGTCCGCCATAGCCAGCTAGGTAGCCAGTTACCTCACCAATTGCTCCGCCGGCGCCTGCTGCAAATGCCACCCCCAGTGGGTTGAAAACAGCGCCCATCGCAAAGACAACCGCCACACCCGGCGCAGGCAAAATGACAGTTGCATTCGCCATCAACATCACAAGGAAGATGCCAGGGTACCCATACGTGGCAAATTCTTCCACATGGTCACGGATGCTGTAAATGTAAACTGTGATGCCAATGACTGCGGCTACTGCCAAAATGCGTAAAAGGTTCGTGCCAAACTTGTTGGTAGATTTTGAGCTCGAACCTTCCAGTCCCTTAGCTTTCTTCGATTTTGACACTGATGATCTTCACCGCTGGTGCATTGACGTTGCTTGGGTCACGCTCAGGGATGGACATCAATACATCTTCGCCTTCCACTACCTGACCAAAGACGCTGTGCTTGCCGTTCAAGTGAGGGGTCGGTCCGTGGGTGATAAAGAACTGGGAGCCGTTGGTTCCCGGCCCTGCATTTGCCATGGATAAAATTCCGCGCTTGTCGTGTTTCAGGCTGGGGTGAAACTCATCCTGAAATTTGTAGCCGGGGCCGCCACGGCCAGTGCCGGTTGGGTCGCCGCCCTGCACCATAAAGTTGCCGATCACACGGTGGAAGATAACGCCGTCATAAAATCCTTCGCGGGCAAGGAACACAAAGCTGTTCACGGTTACAGGGGTTTTGTCTGCGAACAACTCAATGACCATGGTTCCTTTATCAGTTTCCATGCGAGCCGTATATTTTTTGCTCGGGTCGATCTGCATTGCGGGTGGGGTAGTCCATTGTTTTGCCATTAATCTCTCCTTATTTAAGTAGGGTTTCTATTCTTGCCACAACCATATCCAACGCAGCGATATTGTGTCCACCTTCAGGGATGATCACATCTGCATAGCGCTTGGACGGCTCCACGAATTCAAGGTGCATCGGTCGCACCGTCGCTTCATATTGTTTGATCACAGATTCGGTTGAGCGGCCTCGCTCGGTAATATCACGGCGCAGGCGGCGGATGAAACGGATGTCCGGGTCGGCATCCACATAAATTTTCACATCAAATAACTTGCGTAATTCAGGCTCCACAAAGATCAACACCCCCTCCACAATAATTACACCACGCGGAGCTACGGTAAACGTCTTACCGGTGCGGCTGTCAGTGGAGAAATCATAGATCGGGACTTCAACAGGCTGAAGGTCCCGCAGTGAGGCGACGTGCTTGATCAACAATTCGGTTTCGAGGGAATTGGGGTGGTCGAAGTTAACATCCCTGCGCAATGTGGGCGGCAGACCGGTCAGGTCTTTATAGTACGAGTCATGTTGAAGGTATGCAATTCTGTCTGCTCCAACACGGTTGAGGATTTCCTGCGCGACCGTTGTCTTGCCGGAACCTGAACCACCGGCAATGCCAATCACCAAAGGGATGTTGTGACTCATATTTGCGATTATAGCCGATGAATGACAAAACGGCTCCAGGCGGGACCTGGAGCCTGCTTGCCAACGAATGGCATTTACTTACGCTTGAGGATCCCTGTAACCGCGTTCCAGATCGGGCAGCGGTCATAGATCCCCATAAAAGCCAGAATGCTGCCGATGCCTGCTACGACCCAGTTACCTGTGGAGATGCCTATCATGATGAACAAGCCGCCGCCTCCCAGCCGCAGCATTCGGTCAAAATTGGTGAGTGGAGTTTTTACCTCTTCGCCTTTTGACAATGCCTCGAACATGGCACGATAACTTGCTTCATTTTGTGCGCCGGTCATACGCCCGACTTCTTTTCCGCCGCGAATGGTGAGGACCGTTGGAATTCCATACACGCGAAATTGATCAAGGACTTCACGCGAGTCGTCGGCGTTGATGGGCATGAACAGAACCGTATCGCCGTATTCCTTTGCAAGCTTGTCGAGGATCGGTTTCGTCATCATGCACGGGCCGCACCACGTTGCCCAAAAATCAACGACGATGGGTTTTTCTGATTCTGATATCTTTTGTTGGAATTCTGATTTGTTCATAATTAAATAATTGGAGCGGACGATTATCTCCCATCCGCTCCAATAAAAAGCTAACCTTTGTAGGTGCTGAACTTGAAAGGCGCGTACAGCGGGCAGAAAGCGACCACTGCGGTGAGCAGAAATACTGCGCCGAGGACAACAAGCACGATGCCGAGTGTTCCAGCGACGGTGCCGCTAAAATATAAGTAAGCAAACAAGGCGGCGACGACTACGCGGACGATACGATCTGTGTTGGACATATTACGTTTCATTTGAAAATCTCCTTTGGTTGATTAGTTTGATATCAACAGTATAGGAGCTTTGCCAGGATCTGTCTGTGACAATGTCACATAAGCGAATGGGATTCCAAAAGCTCAAAATCTAGCACTTCCACCATGCCTCGTCCGGAACGAATGCTTCCATCGCTGACGAAATCTTCAAGCAGGCGGCTGATCACTTCGCGGGAACTGCCCAATTCCGCAGCAATTTCCTGATGAGTGATCTTCAGCGGGTTGTTGTTTTTGGCTTGCTTCAATAACAACGCGGCAACGCGGCGGTCCATGCGGCGGAAAGCTACTTCTTCCACGATCTCCATCACAGTGGAGAGCCGTTGTGATAGAAGATCAAAGACAAACTCCCGCCACGAGTCGTAGCGCTGCACCCAATCTTTAAAGACGTTCCCCGGGATCATTACCGCTTCGGCATCCTGCTCAACCGTTGCCACGGCGGGGAAAGTCCGCTGGCTTAATATGGCGTTGGCGGTCAGAATGCACGACGATCCGTTCCCAAACCGATACAAAGTAATTTCACGTCCCGTCTCGCCGATCTTGTAGACACGCACCACACCGGAGATCAATAACGCAATCGCCTCAACCCGGTCACCTTCGAGAAATACATCTTGGCCTGAAGGAATGCGGGCAAAAAATGCCTCCTGCTTGAACTCGCGGATTAATGCAGCGTCTGCAAATTTTAGGACAGGCAATATCTTTGCGATGCGGTCAAATTGCTGGGCGTCGATCATTTGTTTAGTCGTGCATGAAAGCCAGACCAACCGTCCCTGGGCCAGTATGCGTACCAACTACGGGGCTTAATTCAGAGAGGATTGTCTCAACGGATCCAAGTTCACTTGCAGCGCGGTCAAGAAGCGCTTTTGCATCATCGACTGCGTTGGCATGTAAAGTCGCAATGCGGATGTTCGACTTTCCTTTTACCTGTTCTGCCACCAATTCGAGAATGCGGTCATGCGCCTTGCTCTTGGTGCGGATACGTTCCACGCCTTCCACTTTGCCTTCTTTGAGAGCGAGGATCGGCTTTAGGTTCAATGCCGAGCCGATGAAGCGCTGGGCGCCGCCGATGCGTCCGCCGCGGTGTAAAAATTCCAAAGTGTCAACCGCAAAGAATACGCCTGTTTTAACGTGAGCCTTTTCGGTCAGTTCAGCGCATTCCTTCAAACTGGCACCGGACTCTTTTGCTCGTGCCGCACCAAGCACCTGAAACCCCAGCGCCATTGCAGTGGATTGACTATCCACAAGCGTGACTTTCTCGGCGGCTGTTCCCATCATCTCTCTGCCTTGAATGGCAGATTGAGATGTTCCTGAAAGTTTGGAAGAAATAAAAATCCCCAACACATCAAAACCCTGGTCAATAAGCGACTTAAATGTCTCGTGCATGGTTGCTGGTGAAACCTGTGACGTCGATGGCATGACTTTCGCTGTTTTCAAGCGGCTATAATACGCTGAAGGCAGAATGTCAATCCCGTCACGAAATGTCTCGTCTCCCCAAATCAAGATCTGCGGTGTAACTGTAATGTTGTATTTTTGAATGAATTCATTTGGAATATAGGAAGTACTATCGGTAACGATGGCAAATTTGGACATATTCTCCTCCGAAGGCTTGGATTTTGGTTGCCGCCTATTTTACCCCCAGTGGGGGATTGTGCGCTGGCAAAATCGTATTTTTATCCTCATGGTATAATATTGCCCGCAAGTTGATTTGGAGCAATTATCTTACTTAGGAGCCTATTTTGGCCTTCAACCCTATTAACTGGCTGCTAGGCCTTTTTTCACTAGATATCGCCATAGATCTTGGCACTGCGAACACGCTGGTTCATGTGCGTAATAAGGGCATTGTTATCAATGAACCATCCTGGGTGACTGTAGATAAGAAGTTACGACAGCCCCTGGCAATAGGTCTTGAAGCCAAGGAAATGGTTGGTCGCACCCCCAGTAATGTGGTAGTGGTGCGGCCTATTCGCGATGGGGTTATTGCGGAATTTGATGTTACTCAGATCATGCTGGAATATTTTATTGGCAAGGTCCACGAACAAAGCATTGTGCCTTTGCCGCGTCCCCGCGTGATCGTTGGTCTGCCCACAGGTGTGACGGAAGTTGAAAAGCGCGCTGTCTACGATGCCGTAATGGCTTCCGGCGCAAGACAAGCCATGTTGATTGAAGAACCGATCGCGGCTGCGCTGGGAGCTGGTCTGCCCATTGGAGAGATTCGCGGCTCGATGGTAGTTGACATCGGCGGCGGCACCACTGAAGTGGCGGTCATGTCCATGAGCGGTGTGGTTGCATCGCGCTCCCTGCGTGTGGCAGGTGACGAGATGGATCAGGACATTGTGCAGTACCTCCGCAACAAGTACAACATGTTGATCGGCGAAGGTATTGCCGAACAAATCAAATGGCAGATCGGTTCGGCTTATCCGCTGCAGCCTGAAAAAACAATGGAAGTCCGCGGGCGTAACCTTGTCACTGGCCTTCCTGAAACCGTGGAAGTCTCTTCCGTTGAGATCCGCGAGTCGCTTTCAGGTTCGGTTCAAGTGATTATTGATACTGTTCGCGATGCGTTGGATGAAATTCCTCCCGAAATCGTCGCTGACCTTATGGACATTGGTATTTGTCTTGCGGGTGGCGGCGCGTTATTGCAAGGTCTTGCCGAACGCTTAACCGATGAATTGAAATTACGTGTTTGGGTTGCAGAAGATCCCCTTACTTGTGTTGCACGCGGTGCGGCAATGATATTTGAAGATCTGGACACATTGGGCCGCTATCTGGTTGGCTTGGAACGCGGCAGTACGCGTCACGTTATTTAGTGGAAAACTGGCAGCCTTCCATAATAAGGAGGCTGAAAATAAATGAACTCTCGTTCTTTACAAACAACAATTATATTTCTAGTAGTGGGGGGGATTCTAGCTTTATCCCTTGGTGGATTTTTTGGCTCCGCTTCAAGGCAGTTTAGCTCTATTCTAATTGATACTCAAACCTGGTTCTCCTCCCGCTTTATTGGTTTGCAGGATTTTATTACGGCGCCTCGTGATATTGTTTCCTTGCGTACCCGCAATGCGGAATTGGAAACACAGGTCTCGCAATTGCAAGCGCAGGTCATTGAACTTCAACAGCGTGTGAATGAGACAGAGATTCTCGCTGCGCTTGTGGATTTTTCCCGTTCCAACCCTGAGAGTACGTATAAAGCCGCCGCAGTCATCGGACGCGACCCCAGCCCATTCTTACATTACATCATCATCAATCGCGGTTCAAATGATGATATCCGCCGTGGCATGCCAGTTGTAACCAATCAAGGTTTGGTTGGTCGTGTAGACGCTGTGATCGCAGATGCCGCGCGTGTACAGCTTATTACAGACCCTGCATCTGCTGTCAACGTTTATTTGCAAAAAGCGGATACCAGTGCAGTTGCATCTGGTTCCGTCACTGGGGATGTTTCCCTGGATATGATCTCGCAAAATGCAACTGTGGAACCTGGCGACCTAATTCTCACTTCTGGCTTGGGCGGTGGATTTCCATCTGACCTGCCTATAGGTCAGGTAGTTACGATTCGAAATCTTGAGTTCGAGTTGTTCCAACAGGCAACCATTCAACCTGCAGTCGATTTTACCCGCCTTGAGATCGTCCTTGTGATCACCAATTTCCGCCCGGTGGATATTACTCCGCTTGAACCTTTGCCCTCCCCGTAAATTCATTAAATGCGAAACTTGATTGCTTTTCCCCTGCTTGGGTTGGCTGTTATCCTGCAGTCTTCCATCGTAAGTCAGATGAAATTGATCTCAGGTTATGCCGACCTGCTTTTGCTTATTCTTGCTGCGTGGGCTCTGCAAAGTCGTGTTAGGTCTGCGTGGCATTGGGCGGCATTGGTCTGCCTGATGGTTGGGTTTGTCTCTGGTATGCCCTGGCTGGTGGTGGTAATTGGTTATCTGGGCGTGATTTTCGTGGCACAGATATTAAGGCGGCGAGTTTGGCAAGCACCAATGCTTGCGATGTTTAGTGTTATATTCATTGGTACGTTGTTTATTCATTTACTGTCCTTTGTTGCCTTACGTATTCTCGGTACATCGCTTCCGATCGATGATGTTGTTGGGTTGATTACCCTGCCGAGTTTGCTGCTGAATATGTTGTTCTCAATCCCAATTTACGCGTTGATGCGGGATTTGGCGCGTTGGGTTTACCCTCTTGAGGAGTATGAATGAGTTCCGGACCCTCATCGCGTATGCTTCGGTTTGAAGCGTGGCGTCTTTACATAATTTATGTTTTAGTATTTCTGGTGCTTAGCGGTCTATTTTTCAGGCTTGTGAATTTGCAGGTGTTTCAAACTGCTGATTGGTCGGCTCAGGCGGTGGAAAATTACACCAAGAAAGTCAGTGTTCCTGCTCCGCGCGGGATCATTTATGACCGCAATGGATACATCCTTGCCCGTAATCTTGCCTCTTATAATGTTACGATCACCCCGGCAAATTTACCAGCGGATGATTCTGATATTCAGCGGGTATACCGTGAACTTTCCGAGTTGATTGATGTTCCGGTAGGGGAGTTTGTTGCAAACGACCCATTGAGCGATGCGATTTTCCTGTCTGTCCCTGGCGGTTTATTAACAGAAGCAACATTGGAAGAGGCCAAGCTGTTTGCTGCTTGTGTGTCGGGTCCAAGTATTGGGCAAATGGTGGCCTTGCAGGATACGCTGGCTCCTTTTAGCCCTGTAAAAGTGAAGTGTAATGTCTCAGAGGAAGTTGCCCGGATCGTGCAGGAAAAAGCGGTGGATTGGCCCGGCGTAGAGGTCGAGGTTGAACCGATACGCGATTACCCAACTGGTTCCCTGACTGCCCATCTGATTGGCTTTCTTGGACCGATCCCGGCTTTGCTGGAGGATGAATACCGAGATAAGGGCTTTGTTCCCAACCGCGATAAGATCGGTTACGCTGGTGTGGAAGATTCCATGCAGGATATCCTGGCGGGCAGGAATGGTTTGCGCGTAGTTCAGAAGGATGTAGCAGGGCAGGAGATCCGCAACCTTGAACCACCGATTGCGGCGGTTCCCGGACATAATGTATATTTGACCATTGACACCCGATTACAAGCTGCCGCTGAAGCGACTCTGTTGGAGGAGATTCGTTACTGGAACACATACTTCAATAGGGTGCGTATTTCGAGCGGTGTGATCATTGCTATGAACCCGAAGACAGGTGAGATCCTGGCGATGACTTCTTATCCCACTTATGAAAATAATCGTTTTACGCGTATCATCCCTGCTTATTATTACGAGCAATTGAGCCAGGACCCGCGCAAGCCTTTGCTAAATAACGCCATCTCGGCTGAGTATCCTCCTGGCTCGGTGTTCAAGTTGGCAACGGCGACTGGTGCTATTAACGAAGGGGTCGTTAATTTGAGTGACATCATTCAGGCTCCCGGACAGCTCCTGTTGTGCGAAAGATTTAATCCAAACGATGTCTGTACTGATAGTAACACGCGCCCCTTCGTTGATCATATTTTTGACAAGCGGCCTGAGGGTTTTGGCGCTGTCACCTTTTTACAGTGTATTGCGTTTTCAAGTAATGTCTGTTTTTACAAGCTGGGCGGCGGTTACGAAGACGAGATCAACCCGGGACTGGGAATTGAACGCCTCGGTCAGTATGCGCGCGCGCTTGGTTACGCAGAAACCACTGGCATTGAACTGAAAGGTGAACAGAATGGACTTATACCAGACCCGCAGTGGAAGCGTATTAATACCGGAGAGAATTGGTCTACTGGTGATACCTATATAGCCAGCGTAGGACAGGGATATGTGCTCACTACGCCGCTGCAGGTTTTGATGGCAGGTTCGGTTATTGCCAATGGCGGCAAGATGATGCAGCCGTCGGTGATTCGTGAGGTGACCGATGGCGAAGGGAATGTTGTTCCCATGTGGTTCAATCCTACAGATTTCGAAGTTACCGAATTTGAAACAGATGGCAGTTATCAGATTTCGCCTTTCACCCCGAATATGCGATGGGATGTGACCGTCGATCCTATGATCCAGAGTTATTCCTGCGATGATGTGTATTGCAGCTTGAACGAAGACATCTTGAAGATCGTTAAACCAGAGTCGATTCAGGCAGTCCGCGAAGGCACCCGTCTGGCGGTGACGGCGTCACTTTTTGGTACACTGCATGGCCTCTTTAATGATTTCCCGATCGCTGTGGCGGGGAAAACAGGGACTGCAGAATACTGTGACGATGTGGCCCGTGCTGCCCAACGCTGTAACTTTGGCGCATGGCCAACTCATTCATGGACCATTGCGTACGCGCCATACGATGACCCGGAGATCATTGTCCTGGCGTTTGCTTACAACGGTGGTGAGGGCGCCAGCGTTGCTGGTCCCATGGTGAAGCGCATGATCGAGTCTTACTTTGAGATCAAGGCCATTGATATTGCCCAGGGTGCCTCCACTGGCCAGTAGGACAAGAGCTGTGTTTTCATCAGGTATAATTTGACACAACGATTTACCTGAGAATATATTATGGAACAGACTACCTCGCTTGTCCAAATTAAAGGAATCCGAGATGGGCTTCTCGCGACATTTTCGGATGCGCCATGGGAAGATCAGCGTGCTGCTTTGCTTGCGCAGATAGATGAGCGAGCTTCTTTTTTTCAAGGCGCGCGGCTTGCCATGGATGTTGGCCCGCAAATACTCAAGGTTAATGATCTTGTAGACTTGCGGGATCATCTTTCAGAGCGTAATGTAACCTTGTGGGCAATTGTCAGCGATTCTCCGACCACCGAACAGACTTCGCAATTGCTTGGTTTGGCAACCCGTATTTCAAAGCCAAGACCCGAGGAACAAAAACAATACAATGATGTCATCACAGACGATACTGCTTTATTCATTAATAAAACCGTTCGCTCTGGGACGCGTATCGAATTCCCGGGCAATATTCTCATTGTTGGTGACGTCAACCCGGGCGCTGAGATCGTTGCTGAAGGGAACGTCGTCATTTGGGGTAGGGTGCGCGGCATGATCCATGCCGGTTCCAAGGGCGATCGCTCTGCATTCATTTGTGCCCTGGATTTGTCCGCAAATCAATTGCGCATTGCGGATGAAGTCTCTGCCACACTCAAGCCGCAAAAAGATCCTCGACCCGAAATTGCCAGTATTAATAGTGAAGGACGACTGCAAGCCGAATTATGGCATAACGGCTAATTCATCGAACAGGACTTATATATGACAGCTCAAGTGATAACAGTAACATCTGGAAAAGGCGGCGTGGGAAAAACCACGGCCGTGGCAAACCTTGCCAACGCCCTTGCAATGGACGGCAAAAAAGTCGTCTGTATCGACGGTGATATTGGCTTGCGTAATCTTGACGTCGTCATGGGACTTGAGAATCGTATCGTGTACGATATCGTGGATGTGATCGAAGGACGCTGCAAACTAAAGCAGGCTATGATCCGTGACAAACACTACCCCGAGATGCATCTCATCCCCGCCGCGCAGACTCGCGACAAGAATGCCGTTTCGCCATCAGATATGATCCGCATCTGTAACGACCTGCGGGCTGATGCGGATTTCGTGATCATTGACTCACCCGCAGGCATCGAACGCGGATTCCGAAATGCCATCGCGGCAGCAGATCGTGTTCTCGTAGTGACCAACCCCGAGGTCAGCGCGGTGCGTGATGCGGATCGCGTAGTAGGCATTTTGGAAGCGGAAGAAAAAGGTAATCCGAGACTGATCATTAATCGATTGAATCCAGTATTGGTCAAAAACAATGATATGCTCTCTGCTGAGGATGTGCTTGACCTGCTTGGCATTCAATTGATCGGTGTTGTACCCGAAGATGAGTCTGTTATCATCGGCTCGAACCGCGGCGCGCCTGTTGTTACAGACGGAAAGAGTCGTGCTGGACAGGCTTTTCGAAATATTGCCAAACGCCTGCAGGGAATTGATGTTCCGTTTCTGGACCTTGATCAACAAAGCGGTTTGTGGGGCTCCATTCAGCGGCTGGCGGGGAGGAAGTGACATGAAGAGCTTCTTTTCACGCAAAAAGAGTGCATCAAATGCGAAAGAGCGCCTTCAGCTTGTGTTGGTGCATGATCGTACAGACTTAACCCCTGCGCAGTTAGAGGCGTTGAAGGACGAACTGCTCAAAGCGATTTCGCGTTACATAGACATCGATCCCGAGGCTGTGCAGATTGGGCTGGAACGCGATGGACGTGAACAGCGCCTCGTGGCGGATATTCCCCTGCGGAGTGTATCGCGCCATCGCGCAGGCTGATCTTTTTATACTAATGGAGGCACGGATCAGCCTGATGTGAATCAGTAGTTGAATCCGTGTTTTTTTATTATGACCCGTGGACTTTCCTGGCGTACATTTGACTTTATTTTATTAGGCGCGATCGTGCTGGCGTCATCTTTTGGCACGGTGATGATCCGCTCTGCCGTGGCTGGGAATGAAGTGTTGCAGCCGCTCATCATGCGTCAGGTGTATTTTGCCATCCTCGGCGTTGTGCTTATTTTTCTGGTTGGTTCAGTGGATTACCGCTACTGGCTGGCGTTGTACCGCCCGATCTATCTGGTGATTATGGGCTTTCTGGTCACACTGACGGGTTTCGGTCAATCTGCTTTTGGGGCGCAACGCTGGTTTCAAGTGGGCGTTCTCTTCCTGCAACCGACTGAGTTTGCCAAGATCATCGCCATCATCATTTTGGCGCGTTATTTTGAAGTATCTCAACACCAACCACGTGACTTAAAGTGGGCGTTTGGCGCAATTCTTTGGGCGTCAGGTATTATCGTTATGATTCTCCTCCAGCCGAATTTGAGTAATGTGCTCGTGCTTTCGGTGATCCTTGCCGTGATGTTATGGGTAAATGGAGTGCAGATTAAGCACGTTCTCTCAGCAGTTGGCATAGGCGTAGTTTTAGTGATAAGTTTGATCGCTCTTTCCGTTTTGGGGGTGCGTGTGCCGTTTTTGCAGGCGTATCAGCAGGAACGCATTGTCAATTTTGTGGTTCCCGACCCGAATGACACATACGGAAATCGTTATAACGTGCAACAGGCGCTTATCGCAATTGGTACAGGCGGTGTATTTGGCGAAGGCTATGGACATGGCACTCAAACTCAATTGCGTTTTCTTAAAGTCCGGCACACAGATTTTATCTTTGCAGCCAGCTCTGAGGAGTTTGGTATGGTCGGCGGCGCGCTCATCATTTTCACCCTTGGCATAATCGTCTGGCGCTGCATCCGCGCCGCACAAAAAGCGCGCGATGTGGCAGGCTCAATGATCTCCCTTGGGGTTGCGACCCTGATCTTTTTTCAGGGCGCGGTCAATATCGGAATGAATCTCAACGTGCTGCCTGTTTCTGGACTGCCGCTTCCATTCGTCAGTTATGGCGGCAGCGGCCTCACGGCGCTCATGCTTGGTATCGGATTGGTCGAATCTGTTGTTATGCGCCACAAACAAATGGAATTTTAATGAGACGATGGTCGATAGATCACGAACGATGAAATATCGCCTTTGACTCGCAGCTCACTTTCAAAAATAGGAGTCCTCATTTTGTCTACCAAACCTGCACGAACCCGCTTTGCCCCTTCGCCAACAGGACATTTACACCTTGGCGGCGCACGCACTGCATTGTATGCCTATCTGCTCGCGAAGAAAACGGGTGGACAGTTTATTTTGCGCATCGAAGACACCGACTTGAAGCGCACTGTCCCTGGCGCGGAGCAGGAGATCATGGACGGTTTGCGCTGGCTTGGGCTTCAATATGACGAAGGCCCCGATATCGGCGGCAAGCATGGCCCATACCGCCAGACTGAGCGTCGTGAAATTTATCAGTCTCATGCAAAGGTCCTTGTTGACAAGGGTCATGCCTATCCCTGTTTCTGTACTCCAGAGCATCTCGAAAAAGTTCGTCAGGAGCAAATGAAGCGCAAGGAAAACCCTCATTATGATGGAACCTGCCGCATCCTTTCACCTGATGATGCTGCGCGCCGCATTGCAAGCGGAGAGTCGTATACCATTCGCTTCAAAATGCCGCAGGATGGTGTCACTGTTGCGCATGATCATCTGCGCGGCGACATCGTCACAGAGAACAAACAGCTTAATGATCAAGTCATCCTCAAAACGGATGGCTTGCCAACTTATCATCTCGCCGCCATGGTGGACGATCATGAAACGCAAATCACCCATGTTATGCGCGGCTCCGAATGGCTCGGCACTTTCCCGTTGCATGTCAACATTGTCCGCGCATTTGGCTGGGATGAACCCACCTGGATTCATCTTTCCGTTTTCCTCAAACCAAGCGGCAAAGGAAAAATGAGCAAACGCGAAACTGCTGCTGCCATCAAGGACGGCTACTCGATCTTCATCAAAGATATGCAGGAGCTTGGTTTCACTCCCGAAGGTGTGTTGAATTGGTGCGCATTGATGGGTTGGGGTGTTGCCGAAGATGATGTGATGACGGTTAATCAAATGATTGACCGCTTTACCATCGACTCGTTGACTCCATCTCCTGCCGCGATCAACTTCCAGAAATTGGATCACTTCAACGCGACTCATATCCGCCTCTTTACAACCGAGGACTTGGCAGCCCGCCTCAAGCCTTACTTCACTCGTGAGGGACTCAACGTCAATGACGATGTATTGCTGAAAATGATTCCGCTCATTCGTGAGAGACTCACTACGCTGGATGATTGCCTTGCTTTTGGCTCTTTCTTCTTCATGGACGAGGTCACTCCTGCAGCCGAAGATCTGGTCGCTAAGGGATTGGATGCAAAACAATCTGCAGAGGTTGCACGCAAGACGTACGAGATTCTCTCCAGCTTGTCCAGCGTTGACCATGCCACAGCCGAGCCGCCGATGCGTGCCTATGTGGAACAATCTGGCTTGAATGTAAATCAGGTATTTGGTATCTTGCGCGTAGTGACTACGGGACAAAAAGTAAGCCCGCCCTTATTTGAGTCAATGGAGATCATTGGCAGGGAAAAATCCTTGCAGCGGGTTAAAAACGCAATTGAGATTTTAGAAAAAATATAATCTCAGACCTTCGTCAGCTTACTGATGAAGGTCTTTTTATTGCTGTTCTTCCTCTGCATTTGTCCTGTAAACGATCGAGAAAGCAGGTATGTTCAATCCGCCAATACTCACTTCAATGGGTTTTCCCTGTATCGCCCCTTCATCGGGAATAAGATTCATTGCTTCCTTTGTGATCAAAATTTCTCCCGCAGTTCCAATATCTTCGCCTAACTTGCAAGCGCGGTTGACGGAATCACCAAAAATATCTGCATCGTTCACGATCAGCATTTTCCCGTAATCAATGCCGATGGATACTTGGATGTCCAGTTCCTCAGCCGTCAGAATATTCGATGCAGCAAGGGCGTGTTGAATTGTGATGGCCGAACGGACGGCAGCGAGGGGATCAGGCAGAAGCGCAAAACAATTGTCCGCTTCGAATTTAATCACTCTGCCGCCATGCCCAGTGATGATCGGTTCCACAGTCAACTGCATGCGGCGAATCATCGAAAGGTAATGGATGATCCCATATTTGCGGGTGAGCAGAGAGAAGCCAAACATATCCAATGCCAGCACGGTATTTTCAGTTCCGTATTTCTGCCAGATCATATCCTCTAGCTTTTTTCGTTCCACTGGGTTTGTTTCCTGCGAATAATTAAGCAGCATCTCTTGAAACTGATCGTTGATAAATGGCATGTGAACCTCTGTGAAAGTGATAGAACTATTATAACGAAAAGGTGAGTAGAAATTTTGTCTTGTTATGAAACAGCCCTGAAGCCTAAAACTTCAGGGCTGTTTCTTCTAAATATCGCCAGGCTCATCGGCCATTCTTACGATGCGCGGCGTGAACTTGCCCAGCACTTCCACAAGCTCCTGTTGCGCGGCGATGACTTCTTCGATGGGCTTGTACGCCTGCGGTGACTCATCGATGCCGCCGCCGAGCAGGGTGACGCCATTCTTCTTGAGATACTCGTCTCGTGACGATTTGCTGATCGAATTCAGCGCATTTCTGCGGCTCATCAACCGACCCGCTCCATGAGAGGCGGACGAAAGAGAGTTCCCTGCGCCTCTGCCACGGACCACGTAGCCCGCATCTCCCATGGAGCCTGGGATGACTCCCAATACACCCTCGCCTGCAGGTGTCGCTCCTTTGCGGTGGACGACAACCTTGTGTCCGTCTGCAAGGGTCTCGTGCCATGCGAAGTTGTGGTGATTCTCAACCACTGCGTCTTCCTTCAACCCAACAGATGCGGCGACACGCTTATGGATGATGTAGTGATTTGCCGAGGCGAAGCGTCCCGCGAGTTCCATCGAAAGCCAGTATTCCTGACCATCTTCTGAATCAAGCGATAGCCATGCAAGGTGCTTCACGCTGGGGTCAAGGTCGGGATGCTTCTCTCTTGCAAGCTTGCTGAAGCGATCTGCGATCTTTGCACCGACTCCCCGCGATCCACTGTGTGAAAGCAGGGCGAGGTATCCACCTGGCTCCAAACCGAACATCGGCTCTTGCAAAGTAAACGAACCCCATTCAACAAAGTGATTGCCCGTGCCGCTCGTGCCAAGCTGGTTCATAGCGGTGTCTTTCAGTGTCTTAAGCTGACGGGTTGCGTACCAGGCGTTATCGTCCAACACTTCGTGTTGAGCTTTCTTGTTGCCTGTCCACTTTGCACCCATGCCGAAGGCAGTCTCTTCCCAAAGGGAGTTTTCAAACATGCCTTTCTTTTGCCCAAGCAGGTGCGGAGAAACTTCGTAGATCGAAATTCTCATGCGGCAGGCAATGTCCACGCCCACGGCGTAGGGGATGACGACATTCTCTGTCGCGAGCACGCCGCCAATGGGGAGTCCGTAGCCAACGTGCGCGTCTGGCATCAATGCGCCTGTGACCGTGACAGGCAGGCGCATTGCGTTTTGCATCTGCTTGATGGCTTCGGGGTCAATCTGGTTCTCGCCCCAGATAGGAAATGGGATGGGGCTTTCGAGAAGTGTGTCTTCCGAAGGCTCATCCTTTTGAGTGAGCCGAATGCACTCGCGTGCAAGGTCTGCGAATAAACTGTCGGCGAGGAAACTGCCAGGGTTTTGCCGAACAGCTTCCAGTTGGGTAAGAGCCGCGTCGCGGTCCATCCCGTTGGAGATCATCTTGTTGCCCGCATCCTTTGCAAGCCCGATGATCTTCCCATCTTCCCAGTTATTTAATTTCAGGATCTTTCCTGTAATGATGTCCATTTTGAATTCCTTTGACGACGGACGATTGACCGTGGACGATGGTCTGTGGCCAGTCGTCTATCGTCCATTTTATATCGGGTCGGGCGGTGCGCAGGCTTCGTCGAAGTTTATGGTTGTGAAGACTTCGGTCTGCAAGACCCATGCGCCCGTAGTTGTGCGCTGCCATTTGGCAGAGTAGACGCCTGATGCGTTGACCAATGTTTTGTTGGCAGTATATGTGCCCTGCCAGTTGCCGAGTTCTTCGGCGATGCCCCAGGCTTCGTTGGTGGTGATCTCCCGCGGGGTTCGATGATAGACGGCGGTTGGGTCGGTTTGGAAAAGGTCGGCCCAACGTATTTCTTCCTCGTCGGCTCCGTGGAATTGGTCGCTGCGGCCTGTAACCAGATGATAGCTCGGCGCCAGCAACGGGCGAATGCCTTTGGAATTTTTCTCTGCGATGGCGATGTTGAACGTCTCGCGTGCGGAGCGGATTAGGTCGGAGGAAGTGAGTTGGGTCATGGTGGTTGTCCTTTATCGTATTGTCGTCATTGCGAGGGCAATGTTCTTTTCCCGAAGCAATCTCACTCATTGAGTTGGAGATTGCTCACCGCACTGGCGTACGGCGCAAGTGTCGTCGGGCTGAAGCCCTCCTCGCAATGACGGGGATGAAAAAAATTATTCTTCCAGCTTCCACAATTCGCGCATTTCGGGGCTGGTTGTGAGAAGTTCATCGAGTGTGCCTTCGGATTCGACTTTGCCGTATTTGAGCACGATGATATGATCGGCACGCCTTAAGAGCGGGCGGCGGTGGGAGACGACGAGGCAGGTCATATTGTTGTTTGCAAAAATTCGTTCCCACAGTTGGCTTTCGGTCTCGACATCCAGCGCGCTGGAGAGATCGTCGAAGACGACAAGCTCTGGTTCGCGGATGAACATGCGCGCGGCTGCGGTGCGCTGCGCCTGCCCGCCCGAAAGTTTTACGCCGCGTGCGCCGACCATAGTTTCAAGATCGTCATCGAGCTGCTCAAGGTCACGATCCATCACAGCGAGTTTCGTGGCTTTAATGATTTCGTCATCGCTGCGATTGAGGCCGAGCAGGATGTTGTTGCGCAAGTTGTTGCTGAATAGACGCGGGACTTGTGCGGTGTAGGCACAACGCGGCGGGGTGAGGAAGTCACCAGGTGAGGTCAGTATGGTTTCGTTCCAGCGTATCTCGCCTGATTCGAGCGGGAGCAATCCGAGCAGGGCGCGCAGGAGCGTTGTCTTGCCAGAACCGATGCGGCCTGTGACCACTGTCAATGTGTTTCGTTTCAAGTGGATGTTGATGTCTTCGACGCCGTTCGTTGAATCAGGGTAGTGAAATGTCAGGTTTTTTGCAACCAGCTCATTCAGTCGGTCTGAGGCGGTTTTTGTCGGGTAGATAATTTCGGGCAGTGGGCCGGTCAGATCCACTTTGCTGTGTTCGACGAGTGCATTCAGCGGAGCGTTTTCCATGAGGTGATACATACGCTGGACGGAGACATCGAGCTGTTTGTAACGCGCAGCGAGCATTCCACCGAAGGTGGTGAGATCGCCCATGCTTTGCAGCAGATAAACGAAGAGCGAAAAATCGCCGAGGGTGAAGTTGCCCGTGCGCATAGACTGACCGACGAGCACGAGAATGACACCCGTGCCAAGCGTGGATGTGTTGCGGTAAATGGAGCTGAGTACTTCATCAAACAGTTTTTCGCGGATGGTCAGAATGCGGCGCGTGTCGTTGAGTTGATGAAAATAGCCGATGACATTTTTTTCAGCGGAGGCCACTTTGACGGCCTGCACCGCACCGAAGAATTCACCGATGAAGCCAGTGACCTTGCCGCCAGCCTGACGGGACGTGCGTCGATAATGTTCGATGCGCCCTGTGGCGATGTTGGCAACGATGCCCACAATCACCAGCGGAATTAATGCCATCACCGTGACGGACGGATCGATCTGAGTCATCAGCACGATGGAGACGGCAATGATGATCAGCCCGACCATAATGTCGTTGATCAGAATCACAAAGAGCGGAATTTCATTCACGTCCGTTTTGAAACGGCTGACAGCTTCACCGGGTGAGTCTGGTAGTTGCGCTGCGCCCGGACGCTTGAGAATGTATCTCAAAAGATTCTTTCGCAGCAGCATGGACATATCCGCGAAGATGGGCACATCGGCATAGTAAAAGCCGTAGCTTGCTACGATGCGTCCGATCCATAGCGCGGTGAAGGCTCCGATGATGGCCCAGATGCCGAAGGTAAGTTGTGCCTCGCCTGTGACGAAATCGAAGAAGGCTTTGATGATGAGGGCGGGGCCAACCTGCCAGCAGAAACGGATGAGGGCCACACTGACCAAGTCTACGAACCAGAGCCACGGGCGGAATTTCAGCATTTCCCAAATGACTTTCCATGTGGGGAGTGCGGGTACTTTTTGTGTGAAGGTTGTTTCCATATTAGTTCCTTGACGATGGACGATTGACTGCGGACGATGGATTATCCGTGGTCTATCGTCCACGGTCTATGGTCTGTTTGCTACGCCAGCACTTCTTCCATGCCAGTTTGCAGCAGTTGATAAAAGCGAGAGTTCGGATTCGCCGCCAATTGCTTGCGGTCGCCGTATTCACCGGTTTGACCTTTGTCGAGGATCATGATCTCGTCCGCGCGGTGGACAGTGTCCAGACGATGCGCGATGATGATGGCGGTTCGGCCTTTGAGTAATTTGTCTATCGCGCGTTCCAGTTTCTGCTCCGTGGCGGGGTCAAGACGGGATGATGCTTCGTCGAGAATCACTAGACCTGGATTCCGCAGGAAGACTCGAGTGAAAGCTAAAAGCTGCGCCTCGCCCGCAGATAATGATCTTGATCCTGTGTCGAGTTCAGTATCCAAACCTTTGGGTAGATTCCTGTACCAGTCGCCGAGTTCCAGTTCTTCGAGTGTGGCGATGATCTTCTCATCGGCTATCGAGCGGTCAAAGAAAGTCAGGTTGTCGCGGATGCTGGCGCGGAAGAGTTGCACATCCTGAGTGACGATGGCGATGTTACGCCGCAGGGATTTGAGCTGCGCTTCGCGCAAGTCGGTTTTGTTGATCTTGATACTGCCAGAATTTACATCGTAGAGACGGAATATCAATCGCCCGATTGTAGTTTTTCCGCTGCCCGTGCGTCCGAGCAGCCCAAGAATGGAGCCAGGTTTCAGGTCAAAGGAGAGCGCCTTGAGAACGTTGTCATCTCCGTTGTAGGAGAAGGTCACATCATCAAAAGACAACGCCAGTGGTGTGGACGAAATCTCAGGGCCAGTGCCGTCAATTACTTCCGTCTTGAAATTGCGGAACTCGGTCAGGCGTTCCACGCACGCGCCGATGGTTTGGAAACTTTCGATCTCGTGTGTCATCGCCCAGAACGGTTCCTCGAGGAGGTTGATGTAATGGACGAAGAGATACACGGTACCGATGGTGATGATGTCCAGAGAAAACAACCAGTATCCGCTGACGATGGCGAGCAGGTTGCCTGCGGTCAGTGCAAAGCCCATTGCGTTCTCAATGATCCAGCGCTTGAAGTGCGCGCTGCGGTTGTGACCGAGAATGATGCTCTGGTGGCGGAACAATTCCCGCAGGGAAAAATCCACTGCGCCGCTGGAGCGGATGTCTTCCGTGCCAGCCAATTGCTCTTCGATAAAGCCATACAATTGCGCTTCGGCCTCGCGCCTTGCTTTTTGGTGCGGAACAGCGATGTCTTTTAATTTTCCAAGCACGCCAATTGTGACGAAGGAATAAATTGTGAATGCCAGCCCAGCGCGCCAATCTTCAACGAAGAGCGCGGCCAAAATTCCAACGAGCAACAATCCGTTCGCAATGAGATTCAGCGCGAATTGGGAGAAGAACGTAGCCAGCTCGGTCACATCACCGTCGATGCGTTCGATCAATTCACCGGGGGTGTGATCGTTGTGAAAGCGCATGTCGAGGTTCAGCGCGTGCCATGCCAGTTCGGCTCGTAGGTCGTTGGTCGCTGTCCATGCCACGTTTTCACCGAGATACTTCACGGCAATGGCAACCACTTGTTGGATCAACGCAATGCTGATGAATGCAATGGCAGTTGTGGTTAAAGTCTGCAATGCCTTTCCAGCAAGGGCTTCGTCAATGAACTGGCGCATGATCTGTGGCGCAACGATCCGCAAGCCGATGCTGCCAAAGAGCAGAACGGCAAGCAGGATGAACCGTCCCTTTTGCGGGCGGATGTGATCGGAGAGCAGGTTCCAGTACGATTTGAATGATAGGTTCATGATGTTTTTCCATAAGCTGCGTCATTGCTTCGTCGGGCTAAGGCCCTCCTCGCAATGACCATGGGGCAAGGCAATAAAAAAGCCACGGTGCTGAAATGCACCGTGGCTAAAAAGACACAGAAGGAAGACCTTTAACAGTCTACAGGCGCACTTCGAGAGAGAATAGATTTTCGCAGGTGTATGGCTTTACGTTTGGTCATTTGAAGTGCGTTCCTTTCTTTAGAATAAACTACGTTTGCAGTGTACAACATGACAGGCTTGCTTGTCAAGAGAATTCATGTCACATGATTCGAAACACGCAATATCATTGATGTTCGTCACGTCAATGAAAACATGAAACAGGCTACAATAAGAACTTCACGGAGGCTTCATGAAATCGACGATTTTACGAATGCGTTATTGGCGCATTGTTTTGTTTTTTGCACGTGTTACTGCAAGCATCATCTTTTGGGATATTTTCCTGCGCCGCATCGGATTGGGTTTTCTCGGAAACAATTCGCGGACGAAGCGGCTGCGTGCCATTGCCGTCCGTTTTCGCGCACTTGCCATTCGCATGGGCGGGGTGATGATCAAGGTCGGGCAGTTCCTTTCGGCAAGATTGGATGTCCTGCCGTCCGAGATCACGGATGAGCTGGCAGGCTTACAGGATGAAGTGCCTCCCGTGGATTTTGAATCCATTCGCCTCCAGTCTGAACTGGATCTTGGCGCTTCGTTAAATAGCATTTTCCTCACCTTTGAAGAATCTCCTCTCGCCGCCGCGTCACTGGGACAAGTCCACCGCGCCGAGTTGAACCCGAAAGAGGCTGAGGCGCTTGGGTTTAAAAATGTCGTGTTGAAAGTACTGCGTCCGCACATTGAGCAGATCGTGGATGTGGACATGTCTGCCATTCGCGTGGTGGGCGGTTGGCTCAAGCGTTACCGTCCCGTCAGTGACCGTGTCAATGTCGCTGCGATTGTGGAGGAATTTGCCGCCACTTTGCGCGAAGAGATGGATTATCTCGCAGAGGGAAAAAATGCTGAAGTCTTTGCTGCCAACTTCAAGGACGATCGAAGCGTACACGTCCCGCGTGTGGTGTGGGCTCATACCAGTCACCGCGCGTTGACACTGGAAGACGTGTCCGCGATCAAGATCACAGATTATGAAGCCATCGAGGCGGCAGGTATTAATCGAGCAGAGGTTGCGCAGATTTTGTTCAAGTCTTATCTCAAGCAGATATTTGATGATGGTTTCTTCCACGCAGACCCCCACCCTGGAAATATTTTCGTCACTCCATTGTCAGAGAAAAATAAAGATGGCTCTACGGCCTTTAAATTGACTTTTGTGGATTTCGGTATGGTAGGCCGTATGCCTGACCGTTTGATGGAAGGGCTGCGCGAAGCGGTGATCTCTATTGGCTTGCAAGATGCTCCGCGATTAGTGAAAGCGTATCAAACGCTTGGAGTGCTTTTGCCCAGCGCGAATTTGAAGCTGTTGGAAGAAGCGGGCGCGCAATTATTTGACCGTTTCTGGGGGATGAACATGAACGAGCTGCGCAACATCGACCATACGGAGATGATGAAGTTCGGTTTGCAGTTCCGCGAGTTGATGTTGAACATGCCTTTTCAGTTGCCCGAAAATCTATTGCTGCTTGGCCGCACCATTGGAATTCTTTCAGGCATTTGCACGGGGCTGCATTCGGAATTTAATATGTGGCAGGAACTTACGCCATACGCCAAAAAACTTGCCGAAGGCGATGGCGGTTCGCAATGGGATATATTTATCGATGAAGCAGGGGCTCTGGCGAAAACCTTGATCGCGCTTCCAGGCCGAACGGAGCGCGTGCTCGGTAGGATCGAACGTGGCGAGTTGAACGTGCAAATGCCGATGGTCAATATTCAGATCAGTTATCTGGAGCGTTCACTAAACCGCTTGACTGGCGGGATTGTGTTTCTTGGTTTGCTGGTTGCAGGCTCTATCTTGTACGATACCCATCTCATGCTTGGCCAGGCTCTGCTTGGTGGTTCGGGACTGGCACTTTTTTACACCCTGTTTCTCGTCAGGCGGACCCGCCGTCCGTGGCAGTAACTGCTGTCACTCTGAGGGAGCGTTCTTTGCGACTGAAGAGTCTCGTGTCTTCAGGAAGTAGAGATTCTCACCGCACTGGTGCGCGGCGCAAGTGTTGCTACGCTCAGGATGACATTATTAACTTACAAAAAATTCGCCTCAGCAATTGAGACGAATTTTTTGCTCTTACGAAGACTTGCTTTTTTCTTCTGTCTTTTCAATGGCGGCGTCGATCATGCTGCGGAAAGCCATCAACGCTTCCTTGCGGGCGGCGCGGCGGTGATCCAAAAAGCCAGGGGGCAAAATGGTTTCCATGCTCTTGCGCATTTCCTCTCGGGCAGCTTTCATATGTTCCAACGCTTCAGGCGGAAGTTTTTCTTTTAGTGATTTTCGTTTGTGTTCGCTCATAGGTGGCTCCTTATTTATTGAAATTATAGCACCATAGGCGAATGGGTGGATATGAAGATTATTAATGTTTCGTAAGGGAAATCATTTGTATAATTGGTTTGCCCGTTGATATAAAATTCAAAGCCTAAAGTGAGCATTCCATGAAACTTGTCACTGTCTCTCAAATGCGTGAAATTGAAAAAGCATCCGATGCGAAAGGCGTCTCGTATGCCCAGTTGATGGAGAATGCAGGCCGTGGACTTGCTGAACTTGTCCACGCCTTGGGGCAGGAGAATGGCTGGGACGAGGTCACTGGATTGGTGGGGTCGGGCAATAACGGCGGCGATACTCTCTTCGCTTTGACGTGGCTTGCGGAAGCGGGCTGGCACACGCATGCCTATCTCATCAACCGCAAAAAGGATGATGCGCTCATTACAAGTTTTTTGTCTGCGGGCGGAGAGGTTTCCGAGGCCACATTGGATGAAGAAGATGAGACTCTCGGTAATTTTATTCATGCGTCCCATGTTTTGCTGGATGGACTGCTTGGCACGGGGATCAAGCTCCCGCTTAAGAAAGAGGCGGCGCAGGTCCTCGAAAAAACAAACCTCATTCTCTCACAAATGGATCTGCCCGCATTTGTTGTCGCAGTCGATTGTCCCTCTGGCGTGGATTGCGATTCGGGCGAGGCTGCCGATGAAACTATTCCCGCCGACCTCACTGTCACGATGGCGGCTGCCAAACAAGGTTTATTGAAACTTCCTGCGTTTGAGTTTGTTGGCGAATTGCAGGTAGTGGAGATTGGCTTACCCGAAAATTTGGGTTCGTGGGATGCCGTGCAGACCGAGGCAGCGGATTGGGATTTGGTTGCCGCGCTGCTGCCTGAGCGAACCCTCGCTTCACACAAAGGGACGTTTGGTACTGCTTTCGTTGTGGCTGGTTCTAGCTCATATACAGGTGCGGCGATGCTGGCTGGCACTGCGGCCTATCGTATCGGCACGGGACTTGTGACGATGGCTGTCCCTGAACCCTTGCATGCCATTCTCGCGGGTCACCTGCCCGAAGCGATCTGGGTTCCGCTCCCGCACGAAAACGGATTCATCTCTGATGTCGCTGTTGATGATGTGCTGCAAAACCTCGAACGCGCCACCGCATTCTTAATTGGGCCAGGTCTCGGCGATAAACTTTCAACGCGTGCGTTCATTGTTAATTTAATTCCTGCCATAAAACTCCCAATGGTGGTTGATGCTGATGGCCTGCGTCACTTATCTCAAATAAAAGATTGGCATACGAAACTTGCTGCATCTGCTGTATTGACTCCACACCCTGGCGAAATGTCCGCGTTGACGGGATTATCCAAAGAAGACATTCAATCCAACCGCGAAGCAGTCGCCATGAAATACGCAAAGGAGTGGGGGCACGTCGTTGTCTTGAAAGGTGCATTCACCATCATTGCCTCGCCTGATGGGCGCTCGACTGTCATCCCCGTTGCCACGCCTGCTCTCGCGAAAGCAAGTACAGGCGATGTACTCGCAGGCCTCATCGTCGGTCTCCGAGCCCAAGGTATGGACGCCTACGAAGCTGCCGTTGCTGGTGCATTCATCCACGCCCAGGCAGGCTTATTTGCAGCGGAAACAATGGGTACCACTGCTTCCGTCCTTGCAACTGATGTCCTCGATGCCATATCAGATGTGCTTGCGGAATTAGAATACTAATACGTGGTTGTAAAATAATTCTATTGATCGAGTAGCCGCGCTCTTATTCTTTGCGGCGTATCGAGAACAAAAATAAAAGAGACTTTCCGTAAGGAAAGTCTCTTTGCTAAATACTAAAAGCTCGCCGCTAAAACCTAGCTATTCATAAATCCTTCAAGGTTATCCTTGCTGATGCGGAACGCCTTGCCGACCTTCTTCGCCTTCAAGCTTCCGTCACTGATAGCTGCCATGATGTCTTCTTCGGTCACTTTCATGAACTGAGCTGCTTCAGCAGGGGTCATAATATCGGGCATTTTTGCAGCAGGAGCACCACCGCTGCCTGCATTTGTATTCTGCATGCCGCCTTGTAATGCCTGTCCCATAATGTTGCCAATACCCATGCCAGCGCCAATGCCAGCAGTCAAACCTGCGCCGCCGCTTTGGTTGTTGGCTGCTTCGCGCATTGCATCTGCCGCCTGCAATTGGGTGTACATGGCAGGAGAGAGGTAGCCAGAGTCGCGCAATTCCTGAGCGGATTTTACACTCGGCTTGAGGCTGCCAATGTAGAATGTCTTAAGGGTCAAGCCAAGCGCTTCAAAGTCATCTTTCGCTTTCGCGCGAACGGCAGCACCAAGTTCTTCGGTCAGGCCGCTCAACTTGCTTGGCAGGTTCTGAGTTTTCTCGCTGGTTTCGCCGACTACATCTGTCAGCTTGGATACCAGCATGGTCTTTAAGCGTTCTTCGATCTCGGCTGAGCGGTAGGTGCCAGTCGCGCCGACGATCTGCGTGACAAACTGCTGAGGATCTTTTACCTGAAAGGAAAAAGTCCCGAATCCCTGCAGGAAGAACCACCCGAAACCCACGCCAGGAGTTTCAACGGCGATCGGCTGCGGAGTGCCCCATTTCTTATTCGCAAATTCCTTCTTCGATACGAAATATACTTCTGCGGGGAAGGGGGTGCGATCATTAAATGCCTTGCCAATAAAATCGATCAGCTTCGGGATGTTCGCGGTGGCAATGGTGTGGCGTCCCGCCTTGAACACATCCAGAGCCTGACCATCGCGGAAGAACACCGCGCTCTGGCTTTCGCGGACGATAACTTGTGAACCAATGCGGTAATCGCCGATCCCTTCCTCGGGGAAGCGATGTACGATCTCATCGGCCATTTCATTCGGGTATTCAATGACATCAAAAATTCTAGCCATATTTCTCTCCTTTTAGTGGATAACGCTCAAATTATAGTCGAACTGACTTTCAGGTACAAGAACCGTATTTCCTATTTCTTTACGAATTCCGCTCCGATTCGTTTCACGTCTCAAACGATATCTGCATACAGCCTTCTGCTTTCTACCATCTGAAACAACGCCTCTTTCTTAATCTGTGGCTTGTTTCACTTTCATTGGCTTTCCTGTCGCTTTCGCCTTGAGCATCATCACCTCAGCCATAATGCTGACTGCAATCTCCTCAGGTGTTTCTGCCTCTAGCTCTAGCCCTATTGGCGAATGGACTCGTTCAATCGTTTCAGCGGAAACGCCTTTTTCTTTTAGAGCCTTTACCGTGGTTGCCCAGCGGCGGCGAGAGCCGATGACACCGATGTAACCCGCAGCGGAGTCCAAAAGCGGGACCATTCCTGCAGCATCCACGCTGGAGCCGCGAGTGGTCAAAATTAAGATGGTTCGCTTATCAATTTTGATCTGGTTGGGAAGTTTATCCATCGTGACGGGGTAGTACGCATCTGCTTCGGGGGTTGCTTCTGGTGTGCAAAATTCAGTGCGGTCATCGCACACCGCCACGCGGAAGCCAAGCCACTTTGCCAAATGGACAACAGCCTTGCCCACGTGTCCTGCGCCAATGACGACAAGCAGCGGGGGAGGAAGAATAGGTTCCACGAATACCTCCACTTGACCGCCGCACACGCCAGGGTCGCCACGTGAGGGATCGGCCATGTTGTAATGCAAAAGACGTGACTGACCGTCACTGAGCGCCATCCACGCTTCGTCCAGCACACGATGCTCAAGGTCGCCGCCGCCCACGGTGCCGATAAATGTCCCATCGGGATAGACGAGCATTTTGCTGCCCACATGCCGTGGGGTGGAGCCTTCGCTCTTTGTCACTGTGCAAAGCACAGCAGAGCCATTGTTTTTTTCAACTTCGGAAAGAGCTTGATAGATATTGGTTTTCATTTTTTACAGTTACGAGGCGTAGTACCCGGCCCCATATAACTTAACTTTCCAAAAGACCTAGAACAGCGGGCAGCAATTGCTTTTTTCTGGAAACCACGCCTTTGGCATCTCGGGTACCGTCAGGGAGCGGCGGATAGGGCAGGTCATTCAGGATGGCAGGAGCATTTGATGAAAGGAGCAGGCGGCTTGTGCCGCGCACCACGTCGGTCACGAGAAGCATGGCGAAGTCAAGGCCGCGCTTATCGCGCAAGTCGTTGAGTGCATTTTGCAGCGGTTCAAGGTGCTCGGTCAATTGCAGGATGTCAGTTACTTCGGCTTGTGCAACCGCAAATTTAAACCCACCGCCTTCAAAGGGTTTGATGTCTGTACTGACGATCTCTTCGGGCTTGCGATTGGAGAGTCCGGCGCCGGCGCTGAGTACGGCTTTCCCATAAGTTTCGATGGTTTCGCCTTTGAGCGGACTTCCCCCAACGAATGCCCAGCGGGACAGGCGTTCGGCTGCGTCTTTGTCGCGCTGTGTAGTGGTGGGAGATGTCAGGATAAGAGTATCAGATACCAGCCCGGCAAGAAGCGTGCCTGCCAGCGGCGGTGGCATGGAGAGTCCAGCTTCGGCGGTTAGTTCCGTTACCAGCGTGGAGGTCGATCCCACTGTATCTACTGTGAAGCGGATGGGTTGATGTGTGTACGGATTGCCGAGGCGGTGATGGTCAAGGATCTCGAGCAGTTCGGCTTCTTCGAGCGCGACAATCGCCTGGCGTGATTCATTGTGGTCAACAAGGATGATCTTAAGGCGCGGCGGGTTTAAAACCTCGCGCTGGTTTGCGATGCCAACATACACGCCGTGCTCATCCACAACCCAATAGTCGTTGAATTCGTCACGCAGTAATTTATTGAGCGAATCGCGGATATGTGCATTCGCTTGATATTTTGGCACGGTTGTGTCGGCGGCGTGGCTGCATTGGGCAGACATCATTTCGCGTACAGTGGCATCGCCCGGACGCGGGCCAAGTGTGTCTGTGAAGTATTTGAAAAGGCTCATGCCGTTGATGATGCCGTATGGAGTTCCATCTTCGTTGACGACAGGGGCGATGCCGCCTGTTTTACTGGCTAGGGTCCACGCGCTGCCTAATTGTGAATCAGGGCGAATGGTATCGAGCCGCTTCATTACGGACCCGAAGCGGGGTGATGCATCTGTGAGCAGGGCCGGCGCTTCGAGATTGTTGGTTTTCAACACCCAGGCTGTTTGTACGTTAAGTGCGCCAGCCCGCGCCGCAATTGTGTTGACGCCGTCACGCTCGCGCAGAAGCCATGCATACCCCATCGCGGATGCAATCGAGTCGGTATCAGGGTTGATGTGGCCTATTACATAAATTGGGTCGGACATTTTATTATTGTTTCTCCAGCACTGATTAAGTTGCAAAATCTTGCTTGATTATATCTCGCCTTTTTCAACCATCCCTAAGAAGAGATTAACGATATAGGGGTCAAAATGCTTCCCAGATTGTTCGATGAAATAGGAGATGGTCTTTTCACGCGGCCAGGCTTGGTTGTAAGGGCGGTCAGAACTGAGGGCATCCCATACATCGGCTACCGCAAATATTCTTGCGGAGAGGGGAATATCCCTGCCTTTTAGACCTTGCGGATAGCCAGTGCCGTCCCACTTTTCATGGTGGGAATAGGGAATTTCCAGCGCCTTTTTCAAAAACGGGATCGGTGAAAGCAGGTCGAATGCGGTTTGCGGGTGTTCTTTAATGATCAGACGCTCTTCATCGGTAAGCCTGTCTGGCTTGCGAAGGATCTCATCTGGGATGCTCATTTTTCCAATGTCGTGCAGGATGGCACCGCGGCGGATCTGTTCAATGTCTTCCTCGGGAAGTTCCAATTTGCGGGCGAGCATTAAAGTGGATTTTGTCACCCGCCGTGAGTGGCCTTCCGTTTCCTTGTCTCTTAATTCAAGCGCGCGTGCCCAACCTTCAAGGGTGGTGTCGTAGGCTTCAGCCAGTTCCCAGGTGCGAGCCCGAACGCGGTCTTCCAATTCTGTGTTGAGTTTACGCAGTTCTTGTTCCAGCTCTTTTAAGGCAGTGATGTCGTGTGAAATGTAAATGCGCCCGGTCATTTGTTTTCGGGCATTGTAGAGAGGCCAAACAGTTAATTCATAATAGATATTTTTATTCCCAATGGCGAATGTTGCCTCTGCGCGTGCGTATGAGACTTGCGTATACATTTTGATGGGGATGGGAAAATCATCGAATATTTTCCGTGCCGGCCCGCCAATCACTTCCTGTGCTGTTTTTCCCAGCAAGGCCAGCATGGATGAGTTAATGTCAACTACGTTGCTTTTGTTGTCGAGAATTACTACAGGCTCAACCATGGCTTCAAAAACTTTATCCCTGCCAATGGGCATTACTTCAAAAATACGGAAGCGATAAAATCCCCAGGCCAAAATGATATTGCTGAATGCAGTTGTAAATGGGGATGCATCTCGCAGTGGAGTGATGCGAATGCCAAGCAATGAAAGAATGGCTCCTAAAATTGGAATCAGAACCCCGATGGTGATCACAATGATCTGGCCGCGATACAACTGATGCGGGTCAAGAATACGGATAAAGAGGAGGGCGCAGCAAAAAAACGCCAGCAAGTAGCCATAGACGGCAAAGAAGATAACAGCAGGGGTGTATCCGTATATTAGCTCTGAGAATACAACATTTGGAGCTATGTGGGGCGTTAGGTAGATCAAGTGATGCCAGGAATCGGTTAATACCAGTAGTGAAAAGAGGACCGGCACGATGGTGGAGATAAATAATATCTGGCGGGGATGTTTGATCTTGTATTGTGTGTATTGCACAACGAAGACGGGAAATGCCAGTGTTGGAATCATCAGCGCCAGCCACTGAAAACTTTCCCAGAATATTTTGCTTTGTACATTTGGGGCGGTAATCTCAAAAATATAACCAAGAATGTACAGGCTTTCCCCAAAAATGTACCAAAGAAATGCGACCGAACCTTGAGCGCCGCGTTTTACCCATACATACCATAACACCCCAAGGGATATGCCCAGGGATGCGATGTAGGGGAGAAGGTAAAGGTTTTCTGCGTAGTTCATTAGCGCGATGTTATTTTACCTTTCAGAATGGAGCAGGGCGGCAGTTGAAACATTACAACTGCCGCTCTTTTATTTATTTTCTCAACGCCCGCCACACCCGTTCCGGAGTAGCAGGATTATCGTCTACGTTTGCGCCGATGGCGTCGAGGATGGCGTTGCCGACAGCAGGCGCCACACCGTCCATGGGGATTTCGGCGACGGCTTTCACGCCAAACGGGTGACTCGGCTCGAACGTCTCGACGAAGATGGTCTCCATCTCAGGCATTTCATCTGCGCGGAAGAGATGATAGCGGTCAAAATCTCGTTCGATGGCGTTGCCTTTGTCATCATAGCGCATTTCTTCAGTGACGGCGTATCCGAGGGCTTGAGTCATGCCGCCTTCGATTTGTCCCGAAGCAGTGAGCGGATTCACGATCACACCCGAGTCTACTGCCATAACGAGCCTGTCTACTGTGACCTGACCCGTCTCAGTGTCCACAGTTACTTCGGCGAATTGAGCGGCGAACGGAGGCGGTGAAACGGGCGAGACGTAACTTGCGACGCCCATGATCTGCTCCTGATTATTCTTATGAAGAGTGTCAAGTGCGATCTCTGTCAGCGAAACGGATTTGCCATTTGGCGCGTGAGCTTGGCGGTCTCGGAGAATGATCGTGTTCGGATCATCCACGCCGAGCATGGTTGCTGCACGAATTTTGATTCTCTCCGCTGCTATTTTTGCTGCGTTGGTTGCGGCGGTACCAGAAATATACGTTGTTGAGGATGCGTACGCACCTTTATCGAATGGCGTGAAATCTGTGTCTGAGGAATAGCAAATGATGTCTTCCACAGGTACGCCCAACACTTCAGCAGCCATTTGCGCGAGGACGGTATCTGAACCTGTGCCAAGGTCAGTTGCGCCGACCAAAAGATTGAAGGAACCATCGTCATTCATCTTGATGGATGCGCCGCCCATATCGAGGTATGGGATGGCTGTCCCTTGCATGACCATTGCCACACCGATTCCTTTTTTCTTGTGTGGAGCATCTTTGATTTGCTTCCAAGCATCATTATTGAATTTATCATCCCAATTGATGGCAGCACGGCCTTGAGCAACGCATTGTTCCAACCCAACGGTGTGGATGATCTCTGGGCGCGGCTCGCGACCTTCGTTCCATGCTGTGGAGAAGGGATGGTATTCGCCTGGGTGAATGGCGTTCTTCAGGCGGAAGTCAATTGGGTCGAACCCCATTGCACGGGCGATCTTTTCCATGTGACGGTCAAGTGGCCAATAGCCTTGGGGTACACCGTATCCACGGAATGCTCCAGCAGGCGGGGTGTTGGTGTAGACTACGTCCGCATAAAAGCGGATGTTGGGGGCTTTGCGATATTCGCCATCGCCAACATACAGCGCCATGGCCTTGTGACCTGTGTTGCCTGTAACAGTCAAAGCGTGGCAGCCGTACGCGCCTGTATCCGAAAGAGCGTACATGGAGTTGGCAGTGATAGTGCCATCTTTCTTTACGCCAGTTTTCATCCGCACACGCATGGGGTGGCGTGACCTCGCGGCGATGAATTCTTCTTCGCGGGTATATTCGTAAATGACAGGGCGTTTGGTGGCAATTGTGAGGTGCGCTGCCACATCTTCCATCAGCACTTCCTGTTTTCCGCCAAAGCCGCCACCGATGCGCGGCTTGATGACGCGGATTCTTTTCACTGGCAACCCCAATACAGGAGCGAGCATTCTGCGAACATGGAATGGAACCTGTGTGGATGTGCGAATGACCAGACGATCATCCTCGTCCCAGTAGGTGACGGCAATATGCGGTTCGATATGCGCCTGTTGAACTTTCGGCACTTCGTATTCCGCTTCAAAAATTTCATCTGCTTCCTGAAAACCTTTTTCCACGTCGCCAATGTCAATGCGAATTTCAGCGGCAATGTTCTTTTCAGGGTTTGAATCCGCAAAATTTACATATTCTAGTTCATCGTGAATTTTGACCGCCTCAGGTTTCATCGCTTCACGCGAATCCAGGATCATTGGCAAAACTTCATATTCAACTTCGATCAGAGATAAAGCCTTCTCAGCGATTTCTTCTGTCTCTGCGGCAACGAAGGCAACGCGGTCACCAACGAAGCGGACTTTGTTATCCAACGAGAAGGTGTCCAACGGCCCAGGGATCGGGTCGGATTGTCCAGCGGTGGAATATACAACTCGCGGAATGTCCTGCCATGTCAATACAGCCGCAACCCCTTCGAGAGCTTTCGCTTTTGTCGCGTCTATCTTCTTGATCTTTGCATGAGCGTGCGGTGAATGTAAAACCTTGGCGTGTAACATGCCGCGCTTTTCGAAGTCACCAGTGAAAGCGGGTTTGCCTTGCACGAGCTTGACCGCGTCCAATTTGATCTCTGGCTTGCCGACCGTTTGCCAGGTCTGGCTTTCGGGTGTAACAACTACCTTGGGTCGAACCAGCACACCCGTAGTTGAAGAGGCGGGCGCGTCTCCTTGAGGAGCGTCAGGCTTGGGCGTTCCGAAATCCCAATTGATGGATGAAATGTCAATCGGCTCGTCACCGCGCATTTCTGCCGCAGCTTTCATCACCGCTTGGACAGGTTTGAGATACCCCGTGCAGCGACAAAGGACGCCAGAGATCGCCTCGCGGACTTCCGCCTCGGACGGGTTCGGATTTTTCTCAAGCAGACTCTTCGCTGCGAGGATTTGTGCAGGCGTGCAGTATCCACACTGGATGGCTCCAGACTCAACGAAAGCCTTTTGCAGCGGATGCAGGCCATCGGTTTTCTTCCAGCCTTGTTCGGGATGTTCGCCGAGTGCTTCAATGGTGGCGATGTTATGACCTTCGGCCTGCGCTGCAAGCAGCGATCCCGCGTTGACAGGTTTGCCGTTCAACAAAACTGTATCCGAGCCAGAGAGCCCGCCCTCATCACCAAATTTGACGCCATGAAAGCCAAGCCCGCGCAACGCGCCAAGCAATGTGGTGGACGGTGCTGTGTCTAGTACGTGTTCAATTCCATTGATTTTGAGTGTGATGTTCATGTGAACTCCTTGATTTGGCGAAAGTCCGACTTTCAACCTTTGACCTGCAACCTTCGACTTTTTTTCTACAAAACCTTCGTCACCTTCAACCCGATATTTGCGCCTTCGATGGCAGCCTGAGAACCGACCACCACCACTGCATTCGATTGAATGGCTTTTTCAAGTACTTCACCAAAGGCAATAAAATCTTCACCGTTTGTGGATAGCACTTCATCGCGGAGTTTCTGCCGCATCTCGTCCGTTCTGCCAGTGACGTAGCGCATCATCGAAGTATATCCCTTTGCGTCAGGAAGTTGGTAGGAGTCAAAATCGCCGATGGCGGCAATGATGGATTTTTTCAATTCATTATCTGAAAGCCGTGATGTGTCGAGTCCTTTCAGGAAGGCGGCCGCATCATCATAATTTTTGATCGTGGCAGTGATGTTCGGGTCGCGGTATGAAAGATAGCTGAATACACCTGTAGCATCATCAAATTGGACGAACGCGCCATACGCGCCGCCTTGCACGCGTATCTTTTCCCATAAATGTGTCATGCGCAAAAAGCCCGTGATCACTTCAATCGAACCATCGAACTCGTAGCCAAGCTGGTACAAGTCTGCGCCTTTGCCCACATAGTTGACTTGTGCAGGAATGGCGAGACCTTCCTTTTCAATTGCGGGCTGAATATCATAAGGTGAAAGTTGAACATCTTTCGCTGGCATCGCAAAAATGAAATTCTCCAAATGCGGACGGACGGTTTTCCAGTTTGCAGAATCAAGGGTCACGTTGCACAGCATGGTTTTGCTGTTGATCAACGCATCGCGCATGTCTTCAAGTTTCTTCAACACCTTCGGCCATTTTTTGTCGATGTCATTCGCCAGCTCGCGCAGCGCGAAGAGATAACCAATACCTTTGGTCTGGTCATTGACCCAGCCCGTACCGCCGAATTGCGCGCGCAAGCGAGTGTTCGCGAAGCGATGTCCGCCTGGCGCAAGGCCCGATTCCATGCCCGCTTTTTCTTCGAGCACCATTTGCTTGAGTCGTTCTTTGTTGTCAAATTTTGTGATGAGGAGGACGTCCCTGAGGATGTTGAACATCTCTGTGGATTTTTCCACCGTGGACTTGCCTCTGATCATCAACATTGCCACGCTCTCTCTGGACTTTTGAGTTGTCACGCTGACCGACGAGCCGTGGATTCCGCCTGTGCTTTTTCCGATCCGCTGCGAGAGTTTGACGTAATCTTCGGTCTCTGTCCCCAACTCAAACAAAGCGCGTGCGAAGATCTCGGTGAGCGGCAGGAGTTCCTGCGGCATGGCGCGTAAGTCAAAACCGAGGTCGAGATAAACAATACCGTTCGTGAAGATATCGTGATACAGAACTTTCGCATCCTGCACCTGAATTTCTTCGATTGGAATTGTCCGCACTTGTTTGTCGAGGTCTTTCAAGTCCAATACGGGAAGTGTCTCCAATGCCTCAGCAGTGTCAGGTGTCTCTTGCATGAGCTTAAGCTGCTTGGCATTTTCGATCAACTCTTGTACTTTGTCTTCGCTCATCGCTTCGCGCGCGGACTTTAATCGGGTTTGCTCCTCTTCCTCGAAACGGCGACCAAGTTCAGGGTCGGGTTTGAAGCGGATGACCGTCTTATGGACATTATCCAGCAAGTAGGTCTGGATCATCTTCTCAAAGTAGCGGCTGTCATTCGCGAGTCTGGTCTTGATCTCGTTGAGCGGCGCTTCAAAGGTGAGTTGGCTGAATGGGTCACCATCGTGCAGCCAGGTGGTGAGCGCGCTTAACATCACAGCGATGCCGCGCGGGAACGAGCCCGTGTTGTATTCGCGCAAGTGGAATTCGAGGGTGTTGATGGAAGCAGCGATCATCTCAGGGTCAATTCCATCACGGACGAGATTTTGCAGTGTTTCGATGATGAGGTTTTCGATCTTCTTTGCATTGCGCGCGCGCGTGCCTTTGAGCCCTGTGGAGAAGATCATCTCACGCAGATCAGACTCGAGGCCGAGGCCAGCCAGGTCTTCGCCGAGACCCGAATCCATCAATACTTTGCGAAGAGGCGAAGCGGGCGTGCCAATGAGCGTATGTTCCAAAATGTGGAAACTGAAATTCATCACAGGGTCAGACGTATCTGGCAGTTTCCAGTTGACCGTGAGGTAATGCTTCTTTTCAATATCATCCGCATCTGCGCCAGCATCATACGAATACTCGATTTTCTTTGCGCGTGTGAACGGCTTGACGAGCGGTACAGCAGATTTAACTTTCTTGCGTTTGTATCCCTTGAGGTAGCCTTCCATCAACTTCAAACGCTTGTCGGGGTCATCATTGCCGTAGAAGAAAATGAAGGCGTTGGATGGGTGATAATACGTTTCCCAAAAGCCTCTAAAGTTTTCGTAAGTGAGGTCGGGAATATTAGCAGGGTCACCGCCAGAGTCCACACCATAAATGTGCTTGGGGAAAAGCGATTGCTGAATGACACGTGCCAACAAATTTTCTGGCGAGGAATATGCGCCCTTCATTTCATTGAAGACCACGCCTTTATAGGTCAGCGGCTCTGAAGCATCACCGATCTCGTAATGCCAGCCTTCCTGCATCAATGTCTGCTCGGTGATGCGCGGATGCAAAACTGCGTCCATGTACACATCGATCAAATTGTAGAAATCTTTTTCGTTCTGGCTGGCAACGGGGTAGCAGGTCTTGTCAGGGAATGTGAACGCATTGACGAAGGTTGCAAGCGAACCTTTTAGCAATTCCACAAACGGTTCTTTGACAGGGTACTTCTCCGAGCCGCCTAAAACAGAGTGCTCCAAAAGATGCGCCACACCAGTCGAATCCTTTGGCGTGGTGCGGAAGTTGATCGAGAACACTTTGTTCTCGTCTTCGTTGATGATGGAAAGCAGGCGTGCGCCTGTGCGCTTGTGCTCATAAAGCTTTGCGTCACAATTCAATTCGGGGATGTTCTGTTCTTTGATAAGGGTAAATGATTTAGACATGGTTTCCTTTTTGTTTAAGGTTGCAGGTTACAAGTTGAAAGTTAAGGGTCGCAAGTTTTTGACCTTCAACTTTCAACCTTCAACTTTCTAATTTTTTCTCTTAACTCATCAATCACTTTCAACTTGCTATTCTCTTTATAAAACCACATATCCCAGCCGTTGGCGGGAGTGTTCGTCAATTCCTTTGCCAGCGAGTGAATCGAGCCAGTGACCTTTCCACACTTGAGATGCCCATTAGCAAGGATGATCGCTTCGCGTTTGCCTTTTGCGAAATATAACGTTTGCCCCGCTTTGAGGAGTCCACACTCGAGCAGCGCTCCAAACGGGACCCGAACCTGATTGCGCTTCTCAGGCAGTTCCAACGCCTCAGCAGGGGACTGGGTCACTGCGTCAATTCGCTTCTGCGCGACCTTGATGTATTTCTTGTCGCGCTCAATGCCGATGAAATTGCGTCCCAGCTTTTTTGCAACTGCACCCGTTGTGCCTGAGCCAAAAAAGGGATCGAGCACCACATCGCCTGCATTCGTGCTGGAGAGCAAAACCCGATAGAGTAGTCCCTCTGGTTTTTGGGTTGGATGAGCCTTTGTCCCGTTGGATTTGAGGCGTTCTTTTCCAGTAGCCAATGGGATGACCCAGTCACTGCGCATTTGCAGGTCATCGTTCAGGGCTTTCATCGCCTTGTGATTGAATGTATATCTGGTGCCTTGTTGCTTTTGCGCCCAGATCATTGTCTCATGTGCGTTGGTAAACCGCACGCCGCGAAAATTTGGCATGGGGTTGGTCTTCAGCCAGATCACATCGTTCAAGATCCAAAATCCCAAGTCTTGCATGATCGCGCCGACACGAAAGATATTGTGATACGAACCGATCACCCAAAGTGTACCTTTTTCTTTCAACACGCGCCGCGCTGCGGATAGCCACTCGTGCGTGAAAGTATCGTAACTTTCGAAGCTTGAGAACTTATCCCATTTGTTATTAACCGCATCCACCTTGGATCTATCAGGACGGTATAAGTCGTTTTGCAGTTGCAGGTTATAGGGAGGGTCGGCGAATACCAAATCCACCGAGTTCTCAGGGAGTGTGTTGAGAATCTCGATGCAATTGCCTTGAAGGATCTGGTTGAGGGGGAGGTTGGTCACTGAAGCCAACTCTTTTCAATGATTTTTGCTTGCTCAATAAAAAAAGATTTTACGGATCGCCAGTCTACATCTTTTAGGAGGACAGGGTTTGTTTCGCCTTCTGCGTTTTCAAAAAAGACTAGTCGTTTTATCACTTGAACTTCGAAGTCTCGCACGGATGCGTATTTTTGTGGAGCTTTGTCCAACAACTCATGCAGAGACTTTTGGCGGCAAATAAAGTACAGGTCGTAAAAATCCTTGCGTGAGGCTCGGGCAAGAAGAGCATCGAACTTCATCAAAGCAATATCTTCAATGGAAGCAAGACAGATACCTTCTTCAACAACAAGTGGTGTTACGAGTGGATGTCCGTATCCATAAAGCCCGACTCGAATATCATCAACAAGGTAAACAAGATTTCCCCACGAAGAATCCGTCAATGTAAGTTGAAAGGGAGAAAGGTTTTTCTCAATCAATCTTCGTATGGACGGAACATCTTCTGTAGGTGTGAAGAAATCCAAATCAACAGACATTCGATGTCCGATTTGTAGAGAAAGTGCAGTTCCGCCAGCAAGATAAAAATGAGACCCAAGTTCGGACTTCATAAAGCTAACGAGAACAGCCTTCATGGATTTGGAGATCGTGCTCCATATCAGCTTGCTCATGAATTTATATCCAAAACAAGCTTCCAAAAAGTGCGGTGTGGCTGGGGAAGTTTGTCCGCCCCGAAGTTATTAATCCAATCAATAATTTGTTCCTTTGGATATACCCCAAACAACCACTTGATCTCGGCGCGATTCCCAAATTGCAGGACACGTTCGATGATGGTGTGGGCGTCTTTTTCAGGCGTTAAAGTAGTGATGTCGTATTCCTGAAAAAAAGGTGAGAGGGAGAGGGGAATTGAGTTCATAGGGCGGTGTATTAACGTCGGAGTGAATTATACCTTTCACTGTCTGCTTATGCCCGTACTTGATTATTCCCAACGATGACCCATTTATACGTGGTGAGTTCTCTCAGCGCCATAGGCCCGCGCGCGTGGAGACGCTGCGTGGAGACGGCTACTTCTGCGCCCAAGCCGAGTTCTGTGCCGTCAGTGAAGCGGGTGCTGGCGTTGACGTAGACGGCAGCCGAGTCCACTTCGGCGATGAAGCGTTGGGCATTCGCTTCGGTGCGGGTGAGGATGCCATCCGAGTGAGCGGTGCTGTGAGCGGAGATGTGGTCTATGGCTTCGTCGAGATCGTCCACTACTTTGATGCCAAGCACGAGCGAGAGCCATTCGGTGTCGAAGTCCTTTTCTCCTGCGGGTAAAACGGATTCATGTTCAAGCATGGCTGCGGATTTTGTCTCTGCGCGGAATGTGACTCCTGCGGGTGCGAGATGTTCAACCACTTTAGGGAGAAATTCTTTTGCAATCGATTGATGGACAAGGATGGTATCAAGCGCATTGCACACACTAGGTCTCTGGGTCTTGGCGTTGTGAATAATTTTTAGAGCGGCAGCTTGGTCTGCAGTATCGTCCACGAAGAGGTGACAGATGCCAATGCCGCCTGTGATGACAGGGATATGGCTGTTCTCGCGGCAGAATTCGTGCAAGCCTGCACCGCCGCGTGGAATGATCATATCCACATAATCTTTCAAGTGGAGAAGCTCAAGCACCAGAGCACGGTCGGGACTGTCGATAAATTGAATAACATCAGCGGGGACATCGCTCGCAGCGAGGGCTTTTTGCAGGGATGCGATCATGGCTCGGTTTGAGTTCAGCGTTTCACTGCCGCCGCGCAAGATGACAGCGTTTCCGCTTTTGATGGCGATGCTGGCAACGTCCAATGTGACGTTGGGGCGCGCTTCGTAGATGACGCCGATCACACCTAATGGGACACGTTGCTTGCGGATGTGGAGCCCGTTTGGCTGGGTGGATTCTTCAAAGATCTCGCCGACTGGGTCAGGGAGGTCTGCAACGAGGCGCACGTTGTGGGCAATGTCCGCGAGGCGGGCTTCATTCAGCATGAGACGGTCGATCATGGCCGTGGAAAGACCCGCAGCTTTCGCAGATTCGATGTCGCTCATGTTGGCGGCGAGAATCTCTTTCTGGTCAGCGATTAAACTGTCGGCTAGGTGATGAAGCGCAGTATTTTTTTGAGTCGTGGTCAGACGTGCAAGTCCACGAGATGCGAGGCGGGCACGTTTACCAAGTTCAGTCAGCATAGAGAATTCCTTTGGGTGGTTTTGTATTGACCACAGACGATAGATCGCCGACCACACAAGGCTGTGGTCTATGGTCTATAGGAGCACAAGGTCGTTGCGATGAATGACTTCATCGCCATAATCATAGCCAAGCAGGGATTCGATCTCGTCAGAGTGACGTCCGCGCAAACGGGCGAGGTCGGCTTCGGAGTACGCTGTAATGCCGCGAGCAAGTTCACGCCCGTTTTCATCGAGAATGCGCACAGTATCACCTCGGTCAAAATCACCTGAAACTTGGGTGATGCCAATTGGCAGGAGGCTGCCGCCGCGATTGATCGCAGAAGCTGCACCTTCATTGACGGTGATCTGCCCAGGCGAAAGCCGACCCGCGAGGATATAACGCTTGCGACTCTCCAGCGCAGAAATAACGGGGACAAAGCGAGTGCCTATCCGTTCATTATTTGCAATGCGTAGCAATATGTTTGGCTCGGTTCCCTGTGCTATGACAACGGTGGTGCCAGATCGGCGCGCGAGATCGGCGGCTTGCAGTTTGGTGACCATGCCGCCTGTGCCGAGTTTTGTCCCGCTTCCGCTGGCTGCTTCCCAAATTTCTTGTGGAATTTCAGGTGTGCTTATTTCTTCAACGAGCTTTGCGTCGGGATTGCTGCGCGGATCAGCAGTGTACAAACCTGATTGATCGGTGAGCAGGACGAGCAGATCCGCTTCGACGACATTGGCAACGAGTGCGGAGAGATTGTCATTATCTCCAACGCGAATTTCTTCTGTGGCAACTGTATCGTTTTCATTGATGATGGGGATTGCTCCATGCGAGAGCAGAGCCGTGAGCGTATTGCGGGCATTGAGGTAGCGGCGGCGGTCTGCAAGGTCGGTGCGGGTTAGAAGCACTTGCGCCAGCGTATGCCCATATAAACCAAAGACCTGCTCATAGATCGCCATCAAACGCGGTTGACCGATGGCGGAAAGCATTTGTTTGGCGGGCAGGTCTTTGGGTAATTGCGGAAAGCCCAGCTTTTCACGCCCCGCAGCGATGGCGCCCGAAGAGACCAAAATAACCTGGTGTCCTGCGGAGTGCAGTTGCGTAACCTGCCGCGCAAGTTCAACGAGAAAAGGGGGCGAGATTTTAGACGTACCAGAGGTAAGGGAGGATGTGCCGAGTTTGACGACGATGAGCATGGTAGTTTGATAGTTTGATAGTTGCGCAGTTAATTAGTCGGGGATTATACCCTCCCCAGACTCGAGGCAGCATCCCAATTAATCGGCTACAATTCGGCCTCGATGAAACTTTTACCGCAAAGGAATTTCTTTAAATGGCGTTGATCAGTTTGCAGGATGTGAGCCTTGGCTTCGGCGGGCCGCGCCTTTTGGACGGTGTTAATTTACAGATCGAGCGTGGAGACCGTGTTGGTCTGCTGGGGCGCAATGGCATGGGGAAATCCACTTTATTGAAGTTGTTAAACGGCGATATTTTGCCGCATGAAGGGACTGTTGCCCGCCAGCAAAATACGCGTGCGGCATATCTTCCGCAGGAAGTTCCGCAAGGCTTGAGCGGGCGCATCGCAGACATCCTTGCAACGGGTCTCGAAGAAGTGGATTTATCCAAACTCGATGATGAACAACTTTGGCAGCGCCAACATCAGGTGGATAAAGTCATCTCATTCATGGACTTGGACGCTGATGCCCGCTTCGAAGTGTTATCCGCTGGTTTGAAGCGCCGCGTCTTTCTCGCCCGTGGCTTGGTTCGCAACCCAGACCTTTTGCTGCTCGACGAGCCTACCAACCATTTGGATATCAAAGCCATTGACTGGCTCGAAGACTTTCTCAAACGCTGGGGCGGCACACTGGTCTTCGTTACGCATGACCGTGTCTTTTTACAGAAACTCACCACCCGCATCGTGGAATTGGATCGCGGGAATCTCTACGATTGGGATTGCAACTATTCCACTTTCCTGCAACGCAAAGAAGCTGTGCTTTCCGCAGAGCAGGCGCAGAATGCCACCTTTGATAAAAAGCTAGCGCAAGAAGAAGCGTGGATTCGTCAGGGCATTGAAGCTCGCCGCACGCGCAACGAAGGACGTGTGCGTGCATTGAAGAAACTGCGTCAGGCGCGAAGTGAGCGGCGCGACTTGCTCGGCAAAGTGAAAATGCAAATAGGAACTGAAAACCGTTCGGGCAGGCTCGTGCTTGAAGCCGAGAACATCAGCTATTCCTACGATGATAAAGTCATCGTGCGTGATTTTTCAACCACCATTCAGCGCGGCGATAAGATCGGTATCATCGGCCCGAATGGTTCGGGCAAAACAACTTTGCTTCGGGTTCTTCTGGGCGAGATCCAACCGCAACAGGGTGAAGTTCGTCACGGCACGAATCTCGATATTGTGTATTTCGATCAACTGCGTTCGCAGCTTGATGAAAATAAATCTGTTTTGGATAATGTTGGGGAAGGGCGCGATACGATCACGATCAACGGGCGCTCTCGCAACTTGATGGGTTATCTCGAAGATTTTCTTTTCACGCGAGACCGTGTCCGTGCGCCGATCAGCGCGCTGTCTGGCGGCGAACGCAACCGCCTTTTGCTTGCGCGTCTTTTTGCCCGCCCAGCCAATTTGCTCATCCTTGATGAGCCCACCAATGATCTCGATATCGAAACCCTCGAAGTGCTCGAAGACCTTCTGCTCGATTACGAAGGCACTTTGCTTCTGGTCAGCCACGACCGCGCCTTTCTCAACAACCTTGTCACCAGTACTTTGATTTTGGATGGAAGCGGCAATGTAAAAGAATATGTTGGTGGATACGATGACTGGCAAAAACAAGTGGATGTAACTATCGCCTCAAAATCGACGCCGAAGACTGCTTCAACACCCCAAACAGAATCCAAAGCTGATTCAAAACCCGCCGTCCGCAAATTAAGTTATAACGAGAAACGCGAACTCGAAGAACTGCCAAAGCGAATTGAAATGCTTGAAGAAGAACAGCACCAGCTCAACGTAAAAATGGAAGCGCCGTCCTTTTATCAACAGGAAGGCGCGATCATCACACAAGCAGTGGAGCGGCTGCAGGAAATTCATGAAGAATTATCCCGTGCGTATCACCGCTGGTCGGAATTGGAATCGTAAAATACTATTCTGTGAATAACCCGTCCGTATCCTCTTCGTCCATCGCGATGGGAGGTGCGGCATTCAGTGGGAAAGCCCATGCGCCGCTTTCATTCATCAGGGCGGCAACTTCATGCGGGGTGAGCAATATTTCAAGCTGTTGTGTTTCGATGAATTCCAGAATTGCTTGATGAGACGGCCTTTCTTTCTTGAAGCTTTTCTGAACATGGTTTAGAAAATATTTTGCACTTTCATTTGAGACCTGAAATTGGGTGGCTATTTTTTCAAAGGGTTTTGTTTTTTCCATGTTTCTATTTTACCTGATGGCTCTGGGGTAGCTAACTTCCGCTGAAATCAAGTTGAAAATAGAGCCATTGAGTTTCGTTGCCAGAAGGGAAAACGATGTCCATCACGTCACTAAGTGGAGTCCCGGTGCGTGGAACAGAAATGCCAAAGCCTGAGTACTCCACTTCGTAACCTTGCAGATCCAATCGAGTGGGATCTTTCAGCTGTTCGCCGTTCGAGTCCATTGGGTAGAGCAGACCTGAGGAACCCAGAAGATAGAAACGTTCCTGATTGTCCTGGAATATGCGGCTAAAATAGCCCGCCTCTTCAGGTATTTCCTTGTCAAATAAAATATCTCCAGAGCTGGAAACAATTCGATGCATGGATTTTGATGCCCCGTTGGTTGTTTCTCCCATTTGCCAATATAGAATGTGCATGCGGCCTTGTGTGTCGAGGTAAGCATCCATTTGGGCGTTTAGGAATGCATTCGGAAACTGTTCTGTAGGAGTCTCTTCAGCATAGTTGATTTGTTCAATGGGTTCGGCGAGAACGTTATTAGTTCGCCAATAGCCAAATGCGTTGAAGGCATAGTCAAACGCGCCTGCTGGTTGCTGGTAACCCAGTGCAGACCAGCGCACATCCCTGGTTGAGACGAGGGAGAGTTCCCCGCCTGGAGATGGGAACACATAGGTGTAGCAATAACGATAGTCTAGCGAGCTTGTATGGCTTACCCAGCGTTGTGTGTCTGTTTGATGGCATGACCAGTAGAACTCGCCGCCAGCCTGCTCGCCTCCGTTACTGGCAAGGACACATAGATTTCCATTTGCATCAATTCCCGCAGAACTGTACGGCCAATCTCCTTGCGGCATATTTGGGATGATCTCGTCGGACATGGTAATTCTGCCATTTTGAGGTTTGCCTGACCAGATTGTGCCTACACCTTTTGGCCAGCCAATTACATACAGTGTCCCATCTGGAGAAGCTAGTAAATTAACCGGCTCACGCCCAGATACTCCTTGTGCGATCACCTTCCATGAACTTTCTGAATCTCTTTGTGCGAGACGCCACTCGCGGCTGAGATATCCGCCGCCTTCGACTGTGTATGCTGTGAAGACACCGTCTTGAGTACGGACGATTCGCGTCTGATGTCCGCCCCAAATATTCCCTCCGTCGCCAGTTGCTGTATTGTCGCTCACTATTTCAATGGCAGTTTGACGGACTTGGAATCCTTTGGGAGTTTCCGTGAGGGTGGAGGTAGGAGGTGGGGGCGCCTTAGTTGCGGTATTTGTTGCTGTTGGAACTTGTGTGCCTGATGTACAAGCGACTAGCAAGAACATTGTTGATAAAAACATCCTAAGAAAATTGATGTGCTTTGTTTTCATTTACCACCTGTTACTTAAAAAGAGACAGCCACCAAATCAGTGACTGTCTCTTTTTTTTCCGTTTTATTTAATCGCTTCGAGGCAGCGCCTTGCCAATGTTGCTGCGACATCCATTCTGTATTCTGCGGATGCCCATTCGTCGTTGGCTTCGTGATAGGCGTTTTGCGCCGCGATGTCGAGGCCATCTGCCTCTGTGCCATCCATCGCGAGCATGGGGCTTTTGCCATAGCCGCCGAGTGCCAGACGGGTGCGGCCCGAATTCCATTGAGCCAGCGCCGCGCAAATGATGGGTTTATCCGCTGGGGTGCGGGAGACAAATTCAAATGCGATCTTGGTATTGAGCGGCAGAGCAATTTGAGTAATGAGTCCTTTGGGGTGTGTCAACAAGAATTCGCCAACACTGACCACTGACGTTTGACTACTGATCACTGTCACTTTTGCATCCATCGCCAGCAACATTGTCGCAAACGGGGAGCGGCCATCAGCGGAGACAAATGTCCCTGCCACGGTAGCGGTGTTGCGGATGTTAATGGGAGCTTCGAGTTTGATGGCGGCCCTCAGGGTTTCGGGGCAATGTTCGGATTCGAGCAAAGACTGTAGTGTGCAGGTGGCGCCGATCTCCAAATCATTTCCTTTGACGCGGAGCGTGTCAAGGCCGAGGCGTTGCAGATCTACAACGGAGACGGGGTCAGTTGTCCGCTGGGAGAGAAGCGTGCCGCCGCCGAGGGGCAGGGTATTTGGTTGAGTCAGAAGCTTCAAGGCTTCATCCAATGTTTGGGGTCTGTGATAGGCAGTTATCATTTTGAATCTCCGTTCTGATTATACAGGGTTATGGCGCGGGAAGGGTCATCTTGAAGCGCACTGCCGCGATGCGCAGGGTGAAGATGATGGTTGCAGCGATCGCAGAAGCGATGAGGGAATCGATGTTGAGCCAGTGGAGAAAAATAAAAACCCATGTGCCGATGAAAGAGCAGGTGGCGTAGAGTTCGGTGTTTTGACGGAAGACGCTTGGGATACGGTTGCAGAAGAGGTCACGCAGCACGCCGCCGAAGATACCTGTGACCACACCCATCAGCACGGCGACAACAGGCGAGAGATCGAGCTGCAAGGCGTACGTTGCACCGAGGATGCTAAAGAGCCCGAGCCCGATCGCGTCTGCGATGGCGAGGAGGTTGTTGGAGATGGTTTCGAGCCGATAAAAGGAAACTGCGCCGACCATAAAAACGATGACCACGAGCCACGGAGCTGTGACCCAAAATACCGGCGTGCGCCCGAGTAACAGATCGCGTACGGTGCCGCCGCCAAAGGCAGTGACAAAGGCCGTAGTTGTTGCGCCGACAATATCCATGTTGTATTTGCGCGCTTCGAGCGCTCCCGAAATGGCGGAGGCGGTGACGGCGATATACGTGAGGACGAGCAGCAGCTTATCCATAACTCGCTGAATTAATCAGGGTAAACTTTCCAGCCGAGTTCTTCAAGATTAGAAACGTCGATCTTTTGATCAGGCACGTCAATATGCATACCCGTGCCTTCTGCCAGCAGTTCGTCCGTCTCGGCATCGTAAATTCCAGCCCACGCTTCGGCGATCTTTCCCTTGCTTTTGCCAGCCTTGCCGATGATCTTCAACATCTTTCCGACGGGCACATTCTTGCGGTACTTCACTTCGAGCTTGCCTGTGAACATAAACCGCGGGTTGTCCGCGCCGCCCATGTGTGCGCGTCCGCTCACTTCGTCAATGATGGCCGCCACGATGCCGCCATGCAGCACACCCGGGTAACCTTGAAAATGGTCGGGAGCAATGTATTGAGTTTCGACGACACCGGGTTCGGTTTCATAAAAGTGTAAATGCAAACCAATTGGATTTTCCAATCCGCAAATAAAGCAGTGACGTGAGTTCGGTTGTTTTATTTTTGTCATGATGCGGATTATACTCTGGACATGACTCCTCCCAAAATTTTTATCTCCCGCCTCATTCCTAATCGAGGGTTGGACCTCGTCAAAGAGCATTATCAACCCGACACATGGTCCCACGAAATGCCGCCAACCCGTGACGAACTGCTTGAAAAAGTCCGTGGCGTGGACGGCCTGCTCTGCACCCTCACCGAAAAAGTAGACGCCGAACTCATGGACGCTGCTGGCTCACAGCTTAAGATCATCAGCAGCATGTCTGTGGGCGTGGATCACATTGATATCGCCGCCGCTACCGCCCGGGGAATCCCCATCGGCAATACGCCGGGCGTGCTGACAGATGCCACCGCAGACATGGCATTCGCATTGCTGCTATCTGCTGCCCGTCGTGTGATGGAGGGGGAGAAATATATCCGTGCTGGCAAATGGAAGACATGGCATCCGCAGCTTTTACTCGGTGCAGACTTGGTCGGTGCTACGTTGGGAATTGTCGGTTTTGGGAGAATTGGTCAGGCGGTGGCGAAGCGTGCGCAGGGCTTTGATATGCGCGTTATTTTTTACGACCCAACCGCACATCCCACCCACGGAGCCCAATCTGTGGATCTGGATACACTTTTGCACGCATCAGATTTTGTGTCACTGCACGTCCCGCTGACACAGAACACGAAGCGCATGGTCAATGCTGATTTTCTCTCGAAGATGAAGCCGAACGCGATCCTCGTCAACACCGCACGCGGCGGAGTTGTGGATCAGGTTGCTTTGTATGCTGCGTTGAAATCCAATCAAATTTTTGCGGCGGCGCTCGATGTTACCGACCCAGAACCTTTGCCGATGGAAAGTCCCTTGCTTGGATTAGAGAACTGCCTCATCGTCCCACACCTTGGCAGCGCCAGCCAGCGCACGCGAGATTTAATGTCCCTTCTTGCCGCGGAGAATTTGATCGCAGGGTTGAAGGGTGAACGCTTGCCGAATTGTGTGAATCCAGAAATATATTCGCGCTGAGCGGAGTGAGGGTGTGTTCTTCGCCCGAACGTAGTCGAAGCGCAAAGTCCTTCGACTACGCCGCACAAAGCCCAAGAGCGTGCGGCTCCGCTCAGGACGAAAAACTATTTCTCTCCCCAATGAATTGCAATCGTCCCGAACATAAACCTCTTGAACCCCACACCTTTGAATCCCGCCGCAGTCATGCGCGAGGCGAGTTGTTCTGCTGTTAAAAATCCTTCGGTAGTGTCGGGTAAATAATTGTAGGCATCGCGTTCGCCAGAAAGCAGCCCGCCGACCGTGGGGATGATGACATGCATGTGAATCCAGATAAATGGGGAGAGGATGTTTTTCTTCGGGCGTGTGGTATCGAGGATGACGATTCGTCCGCCAGATTTGAGCGCACGATATTGCTCCTTCAACGCCTGCTGGATGTCCGTCACGTTGCGCATCAAAAACCCTGAAACGACCGCATCGAATATTTCGCTTTTGAATGGCAGGTTTAGCGCATCTGCAGCAGACCATTCCAGATTTCCGTTTTTATTTCCAACGCGCATCATCTCAATTGTGAAATCTGCGGCGGTCACTTTGGCCTTCGGCTCCTGCGTCAGCGCCTCGCGTGCCAAATCACCGGTACCAGTTCCCAGGTCCAGCAAAGAGGCGTTGGGCGTTAATCGCGCGCGGCGGATTACATCCTTTCGCCAGCGGACATCCTGTCCGCCTGTCATCAGTCTATTCATCAAGTCGTAACGGTGTGCGATCTTCGTAAACATGGATTGCACATATTGTGCGCGTTCCTGTCCTGTTAATTGTGTCATGAGGTCTCCTGAAATTTCGGGCAATTATACCCAGTGTAAACGCATGTTATACTGCGGCTTCTATGGATACTAAACCGTCTCTTTTTCAAATCTGGTGGCTGGCTATTCGTCCCCGCACATTGCCCGCCGCTGCATCAGGTGTGGTGATGGGCAGCGCGCTGGCATGGCATGATGGCTCGTTTCAATTTTGGCCTGCCTTCACGGCGTTGTTGGTTGCGTTGCTTTTGCAAATTGGCAGCAACGTGGCGAATGACGTTTTTGATTTCGAGCGCGGCGCAGACACGTCCGAGCGACAAGGTCCATTGCGGGTGACACAGGCGGGATTGCTAACGCCTGCACAGGTCAAGCGCGGGATGTACATCGTCTTTGGATTGGCTGCACTTTGCGGTTTGTACCTCGCCTCGCTTCGCGGCTGGACTGTGATCCTGATCGGCATCGCAGCCATTATCTCCGCTGTGGCATATACGGGCGGGCCATTTCCGCTTGGCTATTACGGACTCGGCGATGTTTTCGTCTTTATCTTCTTCGGTCTCGCTGCTGTGGCTGGGACATATTATGTGCAGGTTGGCACGGTCAGCGCTGCCGCGTGGTGGATGTCTGTTCCTGTTGGGTTGATCATCACTGCAATTTTGGTTGTTAATAACCTGCGCGATTTGGAAAATGACCGTGTTGCGGGTAAACATACCCTTGCTGTGCGGCTTGGCGAAAAGGCAACAAAACTCGAATATGTCATGTGTGTGGGAATTGCGTATCTGACATTATCAGTTTTGGTTTTCTCTCAGATCGTGCCTGTCGCTGGCTTGTTGGCATGGCTTTCTTTACCGATCGCCATCAAAACCTTGCGGACGGTGTTTACTCAAAAGGGACGTCCGCTCAACGCCGCCCTCGCAGGCACGGGACAAGTTGCATTAATGTACAGCGTCTTGTTTTGGGTAGGACTATTGTTTTCTTGATTGGACACAAAAGAAAAATGCGAATAACACAAATTGGGCAAATACCACGAATTTTTTTGTAATATTTGCACAAGAACTGTTTTTTCGGTGGTCAATCGTCCACGGTCTATCGTCCACCATCTACCGTCAATTCACAAACTTCCACCTACACCACTTTCGCTCCAACCAATCCACACCGAAATACATTCCCAATCCCAATAGACTCATTGCCACTACGCCTGCATACATGGCGGGATAATTGAACAGAGTGCTTCCGTTGTAGTAGATGTAATATCCAAGCCCGTATTTTGTCGCGAACAATTCAGAGATGTATAAAACTGCCACCGCCGTTCCAATGGATTGGCGCAAGGCTGTCAAAATCGCTGGCAAACTCGCGGGCAAATAAACGAAACGAAACAAAGCGCGCCGCCCCGCACCGAGACTTTGCAGGCTTTGCAGCAACTGCGGTGGAATTCCAACCGCCTGGTCGCGTACAAGAACTATTATTTGAAAGAAGAGAATCAAAACAATTAGTGTAATTTTTGCCGTGTCGCCAATTCCCAAAAATAGCAACACCACAGGAACGAAAACAACCTTTGGAATTGGGTACAGCAAATAAATAATGGGGGAGAGCAATCGGTTCGCGGTTTTGGATGCGCCAATTATCAATCCCGCTGGGGCCGCAACGAGCACCGAAATCAACATCCCTGCGGTGACACGCCACAAGCTGACTCCGAAATGAGTTAATAATCCATTCCCCAATTCTTTGAAGAAGATGACAAGCACATCCCACGGCGCAGGCAAAATGGGACGGTTGACGATCATCGCAGCGATCTGCCAGACGATGGCAAGTCCCAGAGCGGCGAGCAACACATCACGCCGTTTCATGCTGCATTTCCTTCCAAAGCAAATTGCACAATTCACGATATTCCTGAGTTATTCGATACTCGCTTTGGCCTGCGTTTGGGTTTTCGAAGACTTTCGCAGTTTTGTTTGGAGCATCGCCAAGCAAAAGGATCTTTTTACCCAACGCCACCGCCTCTTCAATTGCGTGTGTGACGATGACCAGAGTCAAATTCTGTTCGGCGCAAAGTGAGAGGGTTAAGTTCTGCAAGTCTTCGCGGGTGATGGCATCGAGAGACGAGAATGGTTCATCCATCAAAAGCAGATCAGGCTCAAGGACGAGGGTGCGGGCAATGGCAGTGCGTTGACGTTGTCCGCCTGAAATTTGCGCGGGGAATTTTTCAGCGACTTCGCTGAGTCCCAACCTTGTCAGCCAGTGTGCGACATTATCTTTTGGCAGGTAATTTTCGGGCGTATGTTTTCCGTCTGATCCGTAAAACTTGCGGACGCGTAAACCAAGCTCCACATTTTCTCGCACAGTAGACCAGGGAAGCAGGCCGTAGTCTTGGAGGATGAGTCCGCTGTGCGGGCGTGGACGGGTGAGAACTTCATCGTCAATTTTAATTTCGCCCGATGGCGGCTTGCGCAGCCCTGCAAGTAAATACAGCAGGGATGTTTTACCGCAACCCGATGGGCCGAGAATCGACCATGTCTCGCCGCGGGCAATGGATAACGAAAAATTCTCGAAGAGCGGAGACGTGTGTGGGTAGGCGAAGGTGAGGGAATTGATTTGGATCATGGGCAAAATTGGCAGTCACTCTGTCAGAGTGACTGCCAATTGATTATAACGGCACCAACTATCTGTTAAGGAAGAAGCGAGCCGTTGACCGAATCCGCGTAGGAAATATCAGCCGTCAGCATCCCTTTTTCCTTGGCCCATGCCAATGCGTCATTCCATTCATCTTCGGTGGGGACAGCTTTAGCTGGGAAGGGCGGAACTTTGAACGTCTCTAGCAGCGGCGGTGGGACGAGGCCTTTATCGCTCAGAAGGGAAGTGTATTTGGAAGAGTCTGCATTGATGAGGTCGGTAGCTTCTTCGATGGCGGCAAGGAATGCTTTCACACCTTCAGGATTCGCGTCGATCACTTCCTTGCGGAAGGAAATGACGCTGAAACCATATTCGGGGTGAAGTGAATCGTCGAGGATTTTGACGGCGCTCTGCGAAACAGCGAGCGAAGCCAGCGGGTCGGGCAGTACGCCTGCGCTGAGTTCACCAGAAGCGAGCAATGCCATGCGGTCAGGGATCTTTGGTACGGCAATGGTTTTGATTTCATCGGTGGTCAGTCCTTCAGCTTGCAGGAGGCGTTCGGTGACGTACTGGATCACCGTTCCTTGTGACACGCCAATCTCAACACCTTTCAAGCCTTGCGCGTCAGTGATGCCGCTCTTGGCTGAGGCGAGGATGAAGAAATGTCCAAAGCCTTCCACGGGGCGCAGCGCGTAACGGACAGCCTGCATTTGCAGGGCGTCTTTGTTGAAGAGCATGACGGATAGGATTTCATTCACTGTTCCATCTGCCTGCCCTGCAGCGAGCAATTGGTCGCGCTCAGGCGCAGAGGCGACTGGCACGAATTCAACAGTTACGCCGTGCTTGGCGAATAAGCCTTCTGTATCCGCAACATACATTGGGAGCGTGTCAATGATGGGAAGGACAGCGATCTTCAGTGTGACAGGTTCGGCGGCAGCTGGCGCGCAAGCTGTGAGGGTGATCCCCAGAACGATGAAAATGATAAATATAGTCTTTCGCATTTCGGAATATCTCCTTGGGCAACTATAGAGTTTGCCGATTATTACCCAGCAATTTGAACATTGCCAGTGATAATTGTCCATTATTTGGCGTGACTGAATTTGTGCGGACAAAAAAACCTCGGCAAAGAAAATTTGTCGAGGTTTGTGTTTCTGTGAAAAATTTTTATTCTTGTGCGAAGGTGTCGATCAACAGCTTGAAGTTACCGCCGACAGGATACAAAATGGGGCAGGTGCATCCGCGTTTGACATATTCCGCAACTTTTGCGCGCGCCTCTGAAGGAGTGCCAGATGCGGTGATCTTGTGGACTAATTCGTCAGGGACGAAGTGCTTGGCCTTGTTGATCTGTTCCTTCGTGGCTGGCCAGCCTAATGTTGCCTGAATATTGTTGATGACTTCCTGCGAAACATTTGAAGCCTTGGCGATGTGCGGCTGTTGGGCAAGGTATTGGCAGAGTAATTCTTTGGTGTACTCAATGGCCTTGTCGTGATCTTCATCTACCGAGCAGACGATCAATTGCGGACGGTCAATATCGGCGAGGGTGCGGCCAGATTTCTTTGCGCCTTTTTCAAGCAATTCAAGCGCTTTGTCATTGTATTCAGGGGCCACACAATAATTCATCACGCAGCCATCGGAAATTTCACCCGTCATTTCCATCATCAAGTCGCCAGTTGCACCGATCATGATCGGAATGTTGCGCGGTTCGCGGCGGCCATGGACGACATCCAATTCGATATTATCCACATGATGGAATTCACCGTGGAAGGTAACACGTTCCATGTTTAACAAGCGGCGCATCACTTCAACCGTCTCACGCATGGCAAGCAAAGGTTTTCTTCGGTCAATGCCCACATTCTTGGCTAGCGGATCCCACCAGGCACCGATGCCGCAGATGACGCGGTTCGGAGCAAGATCATCCAATGTCAAGAAGGTTGCAGCGAGCAAGCCAATGTTACGAGTCCAGTTGTTGATCACGCCCGAACCAACCTTGATCTTGTTGGTTACTGCGGCATAGCCAGCCATTGGGACAATTGCATCTCGAACTAAACGAGACTCAGCCTGCCAGACAGCTTCAAATCCTTTTTCTTCTGCGTATTTGGCATATTCCAGCCCATCACGCAGGTCGTGAGAATCCTGTAAATAAAGTGCAACGCGCTCTTTCGTCATGGTATTCTCCTTGATGAATTTTTGAATATACCGCTTGATCAGCAATAAGTAAACTTTTGAATTGTTTCGGAAAACAATATTCAAATATCAAGTCTACGTCATCATGCGGTACTGTGTAAAAAATTTTGCCACAGAAAGTGTAAACTTCATAGGGTTTACTTTTCTGTGGCAAGTTATATGTCTATACTTTTGTTGCTTCCAATTTTCGTATCATCTCAAGGTCTTCTGGTAGATCCAGATCCAAACCCAGTGATGGAAGCTCAACGATCTCAAGATTTGCTCCCGCTTTTTTTACTCGTTCACAATGACGTTGAAATGAGCCTTCCCCAAAATCATATTCGATCAAACCCGCAGGAACCATCAACAATGCATTCGTTCCTTTTCCGTGTCTATCTGGCGCGATCACTGCAACGGGTGGTTTCGCTGCGCGATCAATTAATGTCAGCACATCTTCACCAGTAAGTAATGGCAGATCTGCTGGCAGGACTAGAACACCTTGCGTGGCATGAACTTGCGCCACAACTGTGGCGCGCGCCAGCGCTGTGTTTAAATGAGGCTGACCATCTTCCTGTACGGTTTTCGCGCCATGATTGCGCGCAATCGTCAACGCCTGCGGGTCGCGGCTGACAACCAGTACCTGGTCAAGTTCTTTCAGGGAAGAGAGCGTTTTCAAAGTCCGCTCCAGCAATTCCTGATTTAATGCTGTTCGTTCATCTTCGGTTAGTGCTCCAGCGAGACGGGACTTTCCCCGGCGGAGTGGTTTTACAGGGACAATAGCCCAAAGTGACATATTTATAAACTCCCAATGAAGTGTAGCACATCCTCTGCGAGTCGAGAACGATCTGTAAGGTTATTCATAAGGGTGTCTGTCACCAGTGTCTTAACATTCAGGTCTTTCACATCTTTTTCCATCGAAAGGTCAACATTATCCAACACGAAACCTGCCAAAATGTTGCGGTAATGTTTTGCAACCGCCAGTGCCGAAGGCTCAATTCCCAATTCCGAGTACATCTTTGCGGCAGGCCCTTTCACGGTCTTTCCGCCGATGATAGGAGATACAGCCACAATTGGTTTATCTATTTTTTTGATAACCTGCAGGATCGGATCTACACTCACCCAGGGATTGGATGGGCAAATGACCACTGCATCCGCCTTTTCAATCGCCTCTTTCGCCCCGACAACTGGTTCTGCGACTTCGACTCCGTCAAACCGAAAGCCTTTGACTTTTGGCGCACATAACCTGTGAACAAAATATTCCTGAAAAGCCAATTCACCTTCATCAGAATCCACCATCGTCCTCACAGGTGAATCAGACATGGGCAATATCGTATGCTGGATTCCCCATGCCTTGCAGAAATCTTTCGTGATCTGCGAAAGCGATTGACCTTCTTTCAACCTTCGGGTTCGCTCAAGGTGTGTGGCAATATCCTGATCTCCCAATCGGAACCACGCAGGCCCGCCGAGTCTTTCAACATTTGCAATCGTATTCCACGATTCGCCCGCTCGTCCCCAGCCTGTTTCTGGGTTTGCCAACCCTCCCAACGTATAGCAGACAGTGTCGAGGTCTGGGCAGATATACATGCCCAAATGTTCAAAGTCATCACCAGTGTTCACGATGACAGTCAATTCATCTGGGCCAAGAATTTGGGCGAGTCCGTGGGCTAATTTTGCGCCTCCAACTCCGCCAGCTATTGCAGTAATTTTCATGGTTATATTTTGGATTCGAAAATCTCCTGATTTTCGAATTTCAAGCGTCCAGAGACGTTTGACTCCACCTCGTTACTTCCTCAATTGGTTTTCTTCCTCGAAACGCGGGTATTTCCACAGGATAGCCAAGCAAGAACATTGCCTGCGGTTCCCACATCTTCGAGACATTTAAAGCTTTCTGAACGGTCTCCTGCGCGAACATGGGGCTGCAAATCCAAACGCCGCCCAACCCCTCAGCATGAGCAGCGAGCAGTAACTGCATCCCCGCATTGGCCGCGGATTGTATTCCGATGATGTATTCCGCTTTTCTGCGGCGCTCATCTGGATAATTATCCATCTCGCTCATGTCCACGCACAGGATGATGATAACAGGTGCGCCTGTGATTCTTTCGCGTGATCTGTTCACGCGCTTTGCGATCTCATCAGGCGCGAGGTTATCTTTTTCAAGGTCACGCAGAAATTCCTCTGCCATTGCATCGGAGAGATGTGTTTTGGCAGAGGAATCTGTCAGCACGATGAAGCGCCAGGGTTGGCGGTTGTGTGCGGAGGGGGCGTATGTGGCAGTGTAGAGAACGTCTTTTAAAACGGCATCAGGCACGGGGTCCGGTTTGAAGCGACGGATCGAGCGTCGAGTCCGCAGAAAGGTTCGGATATTTTCCACGGTTAATTAATGCGCGTCAATTTTTGTCGCTTGAATCTTGTAGGTTACGCGTTGTTCGCCGGGTTTTCTGTTACCGTATTTTTCGGTGCCGCGGTATTTGAATGAAAGCTTGTCAATGTGTTCATCGGCGCCATCTGTTGTAAATTCGACAACCCTGCCTCTTATTTGAAGATAACGATACGGATCGGCGGAATCGAAAATGCAGAGCGCTATGTCGGGGCGGGCGCGCATGTTCCTGTCTTTGAGGCGTCCTGCTGCGGAGTTGATGAGTATGTACTCGCCGTCGGTATTGAACCAGACTGGGGTGACCTGGGGCGTTCCGTCTTTCAGGGTTGTCGCAAGAAAAAGAAAAGCTTTTTTTTCATCGGCAAGAAGGTCTTTATGGGTGTCCGGGACGTTCAACATGATGGATCCTTTGGGTTTGGAATGTAAAGTATTTTCATGGCATGGTCGTGGAAGTTGATGATGGTTTCCACATCCTGTGCGGTGCATGCCATAAGCAGCTTGATTTCCGCATCGCGTTTCAGTGTATCAAACGTGCATAAGATTCCTGTTAGCATTTTTGTTTGGAGAGAGCCGACCCATACATCAATACCGCCCCCGTCGCTTGCAGATGTGTTTTCGATGAATCCGTAATCGAAGGGGTAGATCATTTCAGGGTAGCGCGGATGCGGCTGACCTTTGGGGCGGTCAATGGTGATGAGATGGGTTGCTGCCAGGCGGGTCATTTCCTCCCAAAAGCCACGGTTCACGATTTTCATCGGAACATATCCTGTTCTTTCGGACGGAGCAATTCCTTGATGGAACCTTCCTGCAAAGGATAGGGAAATCCCCGAACATGCACAACGGGTCTGCCTTCAGAGGCTTGCCCCATGACAAGGGATGCAGCGGCGGCCAATTCGTCCGCGGCGCCGATGATGGTGATTTTTAATGTGTAACCGAAGAGGTCTTTGTCTCCTCGTTTATCTATTATGCCAGGGACTCCTGACATGCCAATTGCCACGCCCACGGTGCCGTTGCGCCATGCGCGTCCGTGCGAATCGATGATGACCACACCGATCTGTTTCCCGGTTTTGGCTTCGATCTCTTTTCGCAATAATGCGCAGGAACGGTCTGGGTCTTCGGGCAAAAGCAACACCCATTCTTCAGCGGAATCTCCATCGCCTGCCACGTTGGAGTGGTCAATGCCAGCGTTCGCGCAGATGAAACCTAACTTGTGTTCAACGATGATCGTGCCAATGCGGGTCCGTAAAACTTCATTACTTTCCTGAAGCATGAGTTCCACCACGCGCGGGTCTTTTTCAGTTTTTTGTGCAAGTTCGATCGCCTGTGAAGATGGTGTAACTGTTGCAAGATTTATCTGACGTCCTTCTGCTTTGCTGACGATTTTTTGTGCAAGTACGAGGATGTCGTTGTCTTGGATTTCCAGCCCCGTGTCCTGCAAAGACTTAAGAACAATATCCGCCAAGTTGTCATCTCGGCGGATCAGAGGAATATGATTGAGTGAAGTGAGAGTCAGGGACATGATACTTTTTGCTTGGTATGCAAGCCGCAATTATTGCGGCTTGCATACCAAGATGTTAAGAGGCGTTTTGTGCGCCAGTGATTTTGATGCCTGCGTGCGTGGAGCCATATCTTTTGTTGATGCCGATCAAAACACTGGTGAGGCCTTCCACTACCACGGAGTTTTCAATTGGACCAGCATCCCAGCCTTTAAGGCCTGCAGCTTCCACCAGCTTGATCGTTTCAGCGCGGGCGTCCTTGCTCGTGCCGGTCACCAGAACGTCACACTCTACATCCGCGTTATCCAGCAAGTGTTCGTATGAAATATTTTGGAACGCGGCACATACTTGCACACCTTCGCCTAATATCTCACGAGCTTCCTGCGCGGCGGAGCCAGCGGCGGGCATTTGCACTGTAGCAACTTTTGGCGGGACCAGGGGAACGGTCACATCAATCAGGAGTTTTCCCTGCAATTCAGATTTGAGCGATTCGAGCGTGTCGCGATGTGCGGAATATGGCACGGTCAACACGACAAAGTTCGCCTCTTTCGCCGCTCGTACATTGCTCATCCCAATGACAGAGGATCCACCTCCGAGCATACCCCTGAGTTCATTCGCGGCAACAATAGCTTTTTCCTCAGCGCGTGAACCGATGAATACATGATAGCCAGCACGTGCCCAGCGATAAGCGAGCCCTTTGCCTTCTTTTCCCGTTCCACCCAACACTGCGATGGACAATAATAACTGTGTATCTTTCATGATTACTCCGGGGTTGAAATACTTTTATAAGACTTTGGCGACTTCTTCTTCGTACTTTTTCCAGATGCGAGGCGCGATTTCGCGGGCGTGTGCCGCAATCTCGGCTTCATCCAAAGTCTGCAATTTGCGGTCTTTCATCAACACCTTTCCAGCTGCAATGGTGGTTGTGACCATGCTTTGCTGGAAGCCAAAGATGATGTGCCAGGGCAGATTGCCGTCGGTGAGCGGGGTGAAGGGGTGATAATCCACGAAGATCAGATCAGCGACGGCGCCAGGGACGATCTGTCCAATAGGCGCGGCGGGGAAGAACATATTGGCAAGTGCGGCGTTGTTATAGATCGCCATTTGGGTCACGTCGTATCCGCCCATGCGGCGCGGGTCGCGGTTTTCAACTTTATGCAGGAGATAAGCGGTCTTCCATTCGTCCCACATAGAGTTGGTGAAGCCGTCGTTTCCAAGGCAGACTTTAATTCCCAGCCGCATCATCGACTCGATCTGCGCAACACCGACAGCGTTGTTCATGTTGGAGCGCGGCTGGTGGCTAAGCCAGGTTTCAGTCTCTTTCAGGATTTCCATTTCGCGCGCGTCAAAGCTGACGCCATGCGCAGTGATGGTCTTTGGTCCAAGGATATTGTGTTTGAGCAGGCGGTCGATCACTCGCATATTAGACTTGGACAGGCTGTCGTATTCGTCCGATTCATGCTCGGCGGTGTGGATGTGAAATCCGGTCCCTTCGGGGACGGCGGCGCGGCAGGCTTGCAGGGTTGCACCGGAAAGCGTCAGGCTGGCATGAAGCCCAAAGGTGGCTGCCAGCCGCGGGTTAGGGTCTGAGGCGAGGCGTTTCAAAAAGCGGACGTTTTCATTGATCCCTGCGTTGGCTTTATCGTTTCCATCGCGGTCTGTCACTTCGTAACACAAAACGCCGCGGAGTCCACTTTTGTCCACCGCATCGGCAATCAGGTCAAGCGAGCCGTCTATGAAATTGGGTGAGGCGTGGTGGTCAATGAGAGTGGTTGTGCCATGCTTGATGGCATCCACGAGACAGACGAGGGCGGAGTAACGGACGGCTTCCGCATCCAGTGAGCGGTCCAGGGGCCACCATAATTTTTTCAGGATCTCGGGGAAGTCTTTCGGCGCAGGGCCGGGGATTGCCAGCCCGCGGGCGAAGGCTCCGTAAAAATGGGTGTGCGCGCAAATACCTCCAGGCATCACGTACTGTCCGTTGGCGTCGGTAGGTTTTGACTTTGGATATTTAGCGGTCAGCGCTTTGGTTGTGCCGATCTCTTTGATGTGGTCGCCTTCGATGTAAAGCGCGTAGTTTTGCAGAATGCGATTGGGAGTTTCCCAGGTGATGATATTTGCGTTTGTGATTAGCATGGTTAACCGTATCCATATTGACTGGGGTGCGGAAGTTTGATTCCAGATAAGCCGATCTCCCAAAGGGTGTTGTATGCGGCTTCGCGCAATTCTGGGTCGTCTTTGTACATTGCACCGTAAAGTTGGGTGATGACGCCTTCGCTGGGAGTGAATTTCAGAAATGGAAGGGCTGCCATTCGTGCGTCGGGGTCTTCGCTGTTGAGGGCAAGCAAAAGAATGTCTGTGGCGGGAACGCCTGGAGAAATGCCCATTCCTTGTTTGCCGGCAAACTCAACAAGCCAGGGAGTGTCTGAGGGGGCGCGGAGCTTGCTTGGCGCAAGGGAACTAAGGTGTGCTTTTGCATCCAGAACTTCAGTGGCGGCATTACGGACAACCCACTGATCATCTTCCACTTGCAGCTTTTTGAGAATATCAATTGCCCATTGTTGATGAATCCGCCCAAGGCCATAAACAACTGCACGGCGCAGAAGGATGTCCTTGATCGAAGTCCCGTCACGCAGCATGGAGTGGCCTTCGCCGCTGTCATTCGCCAACGCTTCTCCTGCTGCCCTGCGAATATCTTCGTCTCCAGTGAGGAGAGTCTGTGCTACAACCTCAAGTGATTCATTTGTACCAATTGCAACGAGCGCCATGCAGGCTGCTCTGCGCACGGATAGGCTGGGTGCTTCCATGACATTTTCCAATGCGCCTACAGCTTTTACATCGCGCATTGCTCCAGAGCCGAGGACCGCAAGTTGAACAAGTTCAAAAGACATTGAGTTGGAGAACTGGCGGAACAGGGTAGCTGCACTGGGGTCATTGCTGGCGGCAAATGCAGCCATGGCTTGTCCGCGCAGGCTGAGCGGTATTCCAGGCGTTTGCATGATGGCGGCAAGGGCGCTGAATAATTTTCCGCGCCAGGGAGCGTTTTTTGGCGTGTCGCGCAGCCAGCGTGCTGCCGCAAAGAGCGGACGATGAATTGGCAGACTTGATGATTCGACCAGGGCTTGTATGAGTTTGGTGGCATCGCCCTGAGCGGCAAAGTAACGCATTGCCAGATACTTGCCTGACCAATCGGGCTGGCTGAGGATCGTTTCTTCTGCATTGTATTGGGCAAGCGCATGGCCTGCCAGGTACCCTGCAAAGATAGAATGCGTGAAGCGCATTTTATTATTGGGGTGAGTGATTAATAATCCACTGGCAGCCATTTTTCCAAGCAAGCCTGAAGTTGGCGTGGCAACAACTTTTTCAGTCTTCTTGCCCTTTAGGGGTTTCGTGTCAGATCCGTTCTGTTCATCGGTTTGCTGTTCGGAAAGTTCGCCTTCTGGTTTTTCTTCGGATACTTCAAAAGATTTGACCCAGGCGCGGGCTTTGCGTGGATCGAAGATCGGCTGTGAATTCAACACTACCTGCATGCCTAGTGTCTCAAGCGCGGCGAGCGGAGTGTTCGCAGGCGCGATACGGCGGATATGTGTTGCGATGATCTCGAGGATGTGCGGCCCCAGGCTGTCGCCTGCATATGCGCCCCAGGCTTTGAGGGTTAACTCAAGAGGAGTCAAAAGCTCGTTGTCAGCGCCCAGCCAAACGTTAAGTAAGAACGGATCCACCTGATCGGGACCGGTCCCACCGGATTGTGTCCAAGCTTCCATTGCCACGGTCTGTGACCAAAGCTGGCCCCATTGTTCCATAAACTTTTCAGTTTGTGGTTTGGACCAGGCACAGAGCGCGAGGGGCGCAAATCCAATTGTAATCAAGCCATCAAGATATTCAGGCGCACCGGTGGTTACGATACGAGTTAGTGGGTAGCTTTGGAGGACGATCTTGAAGTATTCAGAAATAACCTGTTGACTCTCTGCCGGGATCTCGTCAAAACCATCCACAAGCAGTAAGGCATTCCCATTCTTAAATGTGTGTTTGAAAAAGTCGGGAAGTTTGCCAATGTCAAAGAGCGGAGCATGCTCAGATGCGGCTTCGATCAATGGGACAAGAGCGTCTTTCGGGTCAACGATCGGAAGGCGGAGATCAGCGACATGAACAAGGAAAGGAACGTGACCTGAAAGCGTTCCTAATTTGTCGCTTCGATTCGCGGCGAGGGATGCGAGGTGCGCGAGAGCCACTGTCTTTCCGACGCCGGGCTGTCCAATGATGACAATATGGGCATCTCCGCCAAGCGCTTGTCCAAGAGTTAGTGTTTGCGGCTGATACACCGCGGCTATCTCAGGCCATGCAGGCAGGTAGGGCAGGGTTTGGGAGACCACATCCTCAAATTTTGGCGGAACGCCGGGTTCCACATTTTGCAAAGGAGAAATGACAAGAGGTTCCTGGATGATCTCGTCCAATGCAAAGAGCTGTGCAGCAAGGTGCATCCCTTGTGCGCGTCGTAATGTGATGCGGCGATGATTTTCTTCGACAGTGTTTGATTTTCGGCTTTCGGCCGATTCGCGTTTTTCTTTGATATTTGCACGCATCTCGTTCCACAACGGACGGGCGCGGGTGATCAGCAGCCAGAAAATGGTTGCTGAAATAAAACCAAGGAAGAAGGAAAATGGATAAACTTCGATCTGAAACATAGATGTCGGTTAGTTCACAAAAATAATTCGACCACAAGATGGACAATTGACCAGCTGTTTTTGGGAGCGCGCGTTTTGTTGAAAAGAGGCGTTCACGGTTGTGCCGCACGCCGTGCAAGCATTGTCGATAACCTCTACTACCGCCACGCCGCGTTTTTGCTGACGCAGGTTTTCGTAAACATGAAGGAGGCTGCTTTCAATGGGCGCGATGGCGGCTTCGCGTTCTTCGGTAAGGCTTTCGAGTTGTTTGAAGTGAACGGCTTGCTCTTCGATCAGTTTTCCGTGTTCGCTTCCAAGCCGGGATTCTATCTTTTCTAGTTCGGCTTTTGCATTTAATAATTCTTTTTCTTTCGCCTCCGCCTTCAGCATTGTTTCAAGCTGGCGTTCTTCCAGCGTGGCAAGATGTTTTTTCAGGGAGACAATGTCCTTTTGCAGGTCTTGTAACTCTTTTGGGTTTTTTACAGTCCCGCCATACAAACTGGATTCGGCTTGTTCGATCTTGATTTTTTGCACATTCACTTCTGCTTCGGCGTTCTTCATCTCGTGGTTTGCGCGGTGGTTATCGGTCTGAGCGCTTTCTACATGCAACAACGCTGTTTTTAACTCAACATCATTTTCAAGTGTTTTCTGGATCGTATCAAGCTGGCTGCGGGCACGGTCTATTTGACGGTCAACTTGTTGCAGGCGGAAAAGTCCCAGGGAGGCGCTCATGGGTTGAATTATACCCGTCCCTCTCTCAAATTGCATTTTTTTGAGAGAGCGGGTACTTTATACGATGTGTGAAAAAAAGACCCGTTTTCAAGCCTTGACTGGAAAACGGGTCAGGAGATTATTGAGTTGCAACGTTGAAGTAGTTGTATACGGCCTGGGTCAGGTTCACGAAAAGAGGGTTTGTGATTTCCCAAATATTCTGTACTGGGTGATAAGTGTAGATGGAAAGAACAAAATTACCGCCCGGCGAATAAACGATACCTACATCGCTTGTATCGTGCATGATGCCGTCTCGAGAAAGAACATAGCCATGTTTGTGAGGCACAAGTGTCCCATCCGGGACGCCGCCTTGAATAAGTGAGCCAAGTTTATCCTGTGCCATGAAGTCAATTAGCAGTTGGCATGTTTGTGGATTGAGCTTGTCAGGGAAAGCTGCCATTAGCGCTCCGCCGCCGTTTTGTGAGCATTGATAGATATCCGAAAGAAGCGAACCCATTTCAGATGGGGTGGTTTGAGAATAGGGATCCGGGTCGGTAAAAATATCCGTTCTTTGGTTGCCAGGGGTGAGCCGTCCGGGGAGAAGATTTGGAGCGCCAAAATAGAACATGCCGCCAAGAAATGTACTGGTCAGACCGAGAGTTTCCATATTTTGCGTGACGATGACCGGCCCATTGGTTGTGTCAATTTTCTGTAGGACTTGGTCGGTTGCAGCATTATCAGATTTGGCCAGAACACGTGAAATGGCGTCGGTTGTGACGGCGTCAAGATTACTTCCGCGGTTGATCAGGTATGAGGCAATAATGGGGACCTTGATAGTGCTGGACGCAGTAAAGGCAATATCAGGGTCTGCTGAAATTTCCTGCTTGTTGTTGATAATGAAATGGATTTCCTGCCCGTTTTGCAGGTCTTTCATGTAGAAGCCTATCAATCCATCAAAATTGGAAACGGTAACGATCTGCTTTAATAAGATCGTCAAATTTTCCATTGTCGGGCGGGCTGCCGAACTACGGGTAAAGGTAAGGACAATGGTGCGGTTGCTCGGTGAACGCAGGGCATCGGTAATGAGTTGCACTGCGCGGTCAAGGTCTAGAGTCTGTCCGGGCGCTCCGGGCAGGAATGAGGTCCCGCCTGGAATCGGCTGTGCGGGGGCTGGCGGCTGGTCATAGCGAAGTGCTATTTCATTTTGGAGGTAGGCTCGCAAGCGGTCCTCCGAAACGGAAGAACTCAGTGGGATCTGTGTTTCGGTTGGGGTGCGGTTCCAGATCGAATCCCAAAATCCGCCCCAGAAGGAGCCGCCTGTGCGGCTTAGGTCAGCGGCGGCAAGCATGGTTTCAACGTCGATCTCAAAGCCGACGGTATTTGGGTCGATATGGATGATCGAGTTATCGTATTTTGCTTCAATGGGGGAGGTGTACACCTCCAGCAGTCTTTGAGATGCCTGGGCTGGTGATAAACCGCCAACGGGGATGCCGGCAATGGTCATATTGGCTGGGTAGTTGTTTCGTTGGCGGCTGTAGCTGATCAGGGAAATGATCGTCAGAACAAGCGCGACGGTTAGAAATAAAATGGATGCACCCCGAAGGATGGTGTTGGTATTGCGGTTTCTCACACGGCCTCCAAAATCATGACGAAAATCACATAAAAAGTATAACATACGAAAACTGGTTGCCTGTGCTAGAATAGATTTGTCAGTACGCTGGCACATTTCCCCATAAAGGATGGATATGTTTCGCTCCTTTCTCATTTACCTTTCCAAAGCCGCATGGGCGCAGAATCTGGTCACAAATTGGGGATTTGCCTGGCGTACCGCATCCCGTTTCATAGCAGGGACAAAACTCGAAGAAGCAATGCGCGTTGTGCGCGAATTGAACGCAAAGGGGATCAATGCGACGCTGGACCACCTTGGCGAACATACGAACACCCCCGAAGAAGCCCAACAGGCTACTGATGATATTTTTGCGACTCTCGACGCGCTGGGGGCTGATTCTGCTGCGAGGGCCAATGTCTCCATCAAGCTGACTCAGATCGGCCTGGGCCTTGATGAAAGCATCTGTGCCGAGAATCTTGAGCGTATCCTTGCGCGAGCAAGAAAAAATAATACATTCATTCGTGTTGACATTGAAGACACACCCTATACCGACAAAACCATTAACCTGTATTACACCATGCGCGAAAAAGGCTATGAAAATGTCGGCATGGCGATGCAGTCTTATCTGTTCCGTTCCGAGGCGGACACGCGCCGCATGGCACAGGATGGCACTCGCGTTCGTTTGGTGAAGGGTGCGTACAAGGAACCACCTGATAAAGCCTTCCCTAAAAAAGCGGACGTGGATGCAAATTACGATCTGCTCTCAAAAATTTTGATCGACGCGTCAATAGCCTTCAATACACGCCTTTCCACAAATGGACGAATTCCGCCCATCCCGGCAATTGCATCGCACGATGAAAAACGCATCGCTTTTGCAAAGTCTTATGCTGAAAAAGCTGGTTTGCCAAGAGAGGGGCTTGAATTCCAGATGCTGTACGGCATCCGCAGAGATTTGCAGGAATCACTTGCCAAAGAAGGATATCCCGTGCGGGTGTACGTCCCCTTTGGGACGCATTGGTATCCATACTTCATGAGGCGTCTCGCGGAGAGACCCGCTAATATCTGGTTCTTTGTTTCGAATTTCTTCAAGGGGTAAATACAACAAATAAAAAATTCGGAGGTCTTCAAGACCTCCGAATTTTTTATTTGGATTGCATGGCGATATAAGCGATCAACCCAATCACCGTCAGAACAATTCCTGCCATCCCCAGCGGACCAGGGAGTGCGCCATTCAGCAGGAGGATTTCACCAGCGAGGGAGAAGATCACTTCCATGGATTGGGTCGCATCCACTGCGGCGATCTCGTATGGTTGTTTGCAGAGATGCCTTGCGTAAAGGAAGAGAGTAGTTGCAACCACGCCCGAGAGCAGGGCAACCAGCGCAGTGCTGATCAACTGTCCCGAAGAGGGAGGCGGAGGCTTTGTCACGAGCAGGAGAATGATCCAGAAGGGGGTCGACCCAATGGTGAGGAGCAGGACTCGGGCGAATCCATTTTCCAAAATGGGGTGTTGCATGTGCGGGAGTTTTTTGTGCTCGCCAAGGCGCGCTTCCCAGACCAGTTGATTGCCGATGGGGTATGCAAATGCTGCGATCAGGACTGGAATGGCGCCGACAAAAACACTTTGCAGGCTGGTGATGGTAGCTTGCTCAATGTTTACAAGCAGAATGCCAATGAAGATGAGCAGGGTAAGCAGAATGCCTTTGGTCGGAACTTTCCTTCCGAAGAGGATCAACACGATGGGTGTGGCGAGGATGGTGGTCTGCCATGTGGTGGCGATAACCCAGCCCGCGGCATGGGTGGAACTGAAAGTGATAAGCGAATAAAAAACACCAAAGCCGATGCTGCCCGCAATGACCCAGAAAAGCCAGTGCTGGAAAAAGACTTCTTTTATTTGCGTCAGCGCTTTTTTGCCTTGCGTAATTAACAGAAGAACGGACAGGAGAATGAACATGTACCCGAAGCGCAGACTCGATGTCCACACCCAGTGGCCGCCCGCAAGACTCATGGCGCGGTTGAGGATGAATGTGCTGCTGAAAAATAGTGCGGAGAGAACTCCAAGTGAGATTAGTTTGGTCATTAGGTTGTATTTATTGAGGGCGGTTATCGTTGCGATAGTGGCGATTCGCTTGCAGGGAAAAGAACATGCCAGCATTGATTATTGCCTGCGAGCAAACCCAATCCGCTTTGTGACGGTCTTTCGCATGGCTTTGCTTCGAATTCATTTGCCAACACTACTGCAGCAGGCGAGAAGTAGGCGATGACTTCACAATGCAGGCGGCCTTCTGATTCGTTGCGGGTGAAAACAGCCATGTTTAAAGGGCAGCCCGCTGATTCATAAAACGGGAGAAACGCTGCACGAATCTCTTCTGATGGTTCGTGCGCCATTATGCCGTCTCCTAACGAAATACAGAACCATGGATCCATTTTTGTCCTTATACATCTTAAAATTCGGGGAAGGTCGCTGGATTATAAACTCTTGGTAAAGTTTGTACAACGAATTACACGCAATCGAATTTTCAGTTTACAATCTTTGTGTATGACCCTTCCCCTTGCTCTTATTACCGGTTCTGCTCATCGGCTTGGCAAAGCATTTGCCTTGTCCCTTGCCCGTATGGGATACTCCATTGCCTTGCATCACCGCGGCTCGGTGACCGAAGCCGATGAAACCACCAAAGAGATCCGCACCCTTGGCGTGGAGTGTCTGCCTATTCGCGCCGATTTGACCATTCCTGAAAAGGTGGACTTCCTCTTTTCGCTGGTGGATGAATTTCACGCATCGTTGAAGGTCGTGGTTAATTCCGCAGCCATTATGCCTGTTGGAAGCCCCCGCGAATTGGAACTGAATGATTGGGACTCTGCCTTGGACCTCAACTTGCGTGCTCCTTTCCTCATTGCCCAACAAGCCGCAAAACGCATGAGCGGTGGCGGGTTGATCGTCAACATCTCTGACATTGGCTCACAAAAAGCGTGGAGTCGTTACCCGTCGTACACGGTCAGCAAGGCGGGTTTGGAGTCTCTCACCAAAATGCTGGCCCGCGCTCTTGCGCCGGAGATCCGAGTCAACGCCATTGCGCCGGGGTTGGTGCTTCCCTCGGATGTAGTCACTCCCGAAAAGTGGCAACAGCTTGTTGAGAAACTTCCCCTCAAGCGCGCCGCCACTCTGGATGAGATCACATCCGCTCTCGAATTTCTCATCAAAAACGAGTATATTACTGGCCAGACCATCGTCGTGGACGGTGGCTATTCTTTGATCTGACCTGGTCCCTGATCTGCCTGATGTCTTCCTCAAAAAAAATCCTCCCCGATCTTCTCATTTCTGCTCTCCTCGTCGCGTCCATTCTGTTGTACGCTTTCAATTTCGTGGATTTTTCCATCCCACCTTTTGAAGATGCCGCCATGCTCATGCGCTATGCCCAGCATCTTGCCGGCGGCCACGGCATCGTCTGGAACATTGGCGGCCAACCCGTGGACGGTGCGACCGACTTTCTTTTCATGGCTGCCTCTGCCGCGCTCATCAAGCTCGGCTTTACGGTTGGTCAATCTGTTCGCGGCCTTGGCTTTGCCTCGCATATTCTCACCGTTCTCATCATCTACTGGGCGAATCGACGCATCAACAACGGCAATATTTCCCTCTCTTTTTTAAGCGGACTTTACTTGGTCTTCGGCACGGGACTCTCCTATGTCTCCGCCTACTTCGGGACTCCTTTCTTCGCCCTTGCCGCCGCTTCCACATGGACCTTTGGCCTGCTGCTGATCAACAGGCAGGATTCTCCCTTTTGGCTTTCCCTCGCTTTCGCCCTGAGCGGACTCGTCACTGGGCTGGTTCGTCCCGAAGGTGTTATTCTCGCTTCGTTGATGCTGCTTGCCGTCATCGTCATGCGCATGTCTGAAGGTTCCCTTTCCCTTTGGGAGAGGGCTAGGGTGAAGGGCATTTTTTCGATCATTATTATTTTTGGTATTGTGTTTGCAGTTCTTGGCGGCGCGTATTTCCTTTGGCGTTGGAATTATTTTGGGTATCCGCTTCCCAACCCGTTTTATAAAAAAGGGGATAGCGGCTGGAAGTGGGACTCCTTCCAACATTCCATGCAGAACGCGCTGCGTTTGTGCCTGCCAATGATCTTTGCTTTCATTTACGGCTTCCGCTCCAACGAAACCACCAAGCGGACGATCGCCTATCTCATTCCAATCCTCGGTTTTGCCGCAGCTTTTGGCATGATCTCGGACGAGATGAATTACGGCGCGCGCTTTCAATATGCCATTGTGCCGATCGCGCTCATGTCGTGGATTCCGCTGGTTGGGAGTTTGAAACTCGAAGCGCTGAATCAATTGTCGGTTAGGCAAAGAAGCGTGTATGTCGTTGGGCTGGTCAGCCTTGCAATGGGTCTTGTTTATTATTCATGGTTCCAAAATTGCAATCTTGCTTTATATCAACAATCCTGTGACCGTCCCTATGAACGGGATGGTCGTTTGGAGATGGCTAAGATGCTTTCGGATTATCGCGGCAAAGGCTATGTGATCGCGACCACGGAGGCGGGTTTGCTCCCGTATTATTCGGGCTGGAACGCGGTAGATACCTGGGGCTTGAACGATCAGTTCGTGGCGCACAATGGCGCGTTGACCGTGGAATATCTCGATAAGTACAAACCCGAGATCATTATGTTCCATGATTATTACTCCACACTTGTCCCGCCCAAGTTGACCGAGCGCAATCTTGCCCAGCGCTGGTTCAGCATGACGATATTGATGAAGACCTACGCCGAAGAAAATGGATATGTCCTCGCTGCCATCTTCGGTGACAGTCCGTATGACACGCATTACTATTATGTCCGCACGGATTTTGTCGACAGTGAAATATTGATAAAAAGAATATCCGAGATGAAAAATTATTATTACCCGACCACGGGCAAACGCTCGATCAATTACGCAAAATATGACGATGGACAATAGACGACAGACGATGGAAGATCCTGGTCGTTGGTCTGTTGGCAGTCATTATTGATAAATTTATTTCTGGAGAACCTACCTATGTCTGAAACTGCTGAACTTGCTGAAAAACTCAGAACCGAAGGCGAACGGATGCTACAATTCTTTTCCGAATTGAGCGCTAACGACTGGACAAAAGAGGTTTATACCGAAGGCACGACATGGAGCATTCGTAATGTGCTTTCGCATTATGTCACCTCCGAGCGTGGACTCATCAAGCTGTTCGAATCCATTCGGCAGGGTGGAACAGGCGCGGCGGATGATTTCTCCATTGACCGCTACAACGCCGCGCAGCAGGAAAAGACAAAAGAATTTACCCCCGCCGAATTACTCGCGCAGTACAAGGAAGTCCGCGCAAATTCTGTGGTGTGGGTTGCGGGCTTGAAGGATGAAGAGTTGGAGATTTCAGGGCGACACCCCTTTCTGAATGAAACCATTCTTCGTGAAATGATCAAAATGCTTTACATCCATAATCAACTGCATTACAGGGATGTGAAGAAGTCTTTGAAATAGAATCTATTTGTTTTGGAGAATATATGAAAGAGTCTGTTGGGAACGATAAATTTTCAGTCAAGCTGCTGGAAACACACAATATGATTGTAGCGAAAACTCCCGAACTTTCCACAATGCGAGTTCGTTCTGAGCCGTTGTTTGGCGGGGAAATGGCGATATTTTTAATGGCCTCATTGTCCGCGTTGATGGCATTCCTTTCGAGTACGGATGATAAGGCATTAGTGGACAGTTCTGGTTTTTATGCTGTAATTCTTATTATGGTGTTGTTGTTTGCTTCGCTGTTTCGCAAAAGGATAATGACTACCACATTGGACGCCGCTAAAAAACAGATAATTTTCAACAAGGCGGGCATTTTTGGAACTGCCCTTTTTTCTTTCCAAAAGGAATTTCCGCAAACGGAGATTAAACAGATCGTTATCGAGAGATTTGCCAAAGGTTATTTTGGCGGCTATGGTGTGCAGATCAAATTCTCTATGGGGGAGAAGCACCTTGTTACCAATCAAAACCTTGATTTTGAAGATGCGCAGAAATGCGCGGAGGCAATTCGGGAGTTCATGAAGTTGGAAGAAAAAGTTTTGGTGACAGGGTAGCCCGCCATGCATTTGCCTCCTTTTAAACTTGAACGTTATTTTGCCAAACACGAATTCAATACCGAATTCCTGCTCTGCTCTTCGGACTGCGAAGCCATGTCTGTGGCGGATCTGCTTGCGTTTGAAGAAGGCGCGGTGGATAAATTCCAGAATGTTTGGCTGGGGTACACCGAATCGCAGGGCAGCCCTGCCTTGCGGAAAGAGATCCGCAATCTGTACGCTTCCATGCAGCCCGAGGATATTCTTGTCCACACAGGCGCTGGGGAGGCGATCTATCTTTTCATGTATGCCGCATTTGAAAAAGGCGATCATGTCATCGTGCATGCGCCTGGCTATCAATCCCTCGCGGAAGTAGCCCGCTCCGTCGGTTGTGACATCAGCCTGTGGGTGGCACGCGAGGAAAACGACTGGGCGTTGGATTTGGATGAACTTCGCCACCTGATGCGTCCGAACACGAAGGGCATTGTCATCAACACACCGCACAACCCGACAGGCTATTTGATGTCTCGTGCGGATTTCAATTCCCTGAATAAATTTGCGCAGGAAAATAACCTGATCCTTTTCTGCGATGAGGTATATCGTGAGTCTGAGTATGATGCCGCGGATCGACTTCCCGCTGCCTGTGACATGGGCGAACACGCCGTCTCGCTGGGGGTCACATCCAAAACCTACGGTTTGGCGGGTCTGCGCATCGGTTGGATCGCCACGAAGAATAAAAAGATATATCAGAACATGGCTTCGCTCAAAGATTACACAACCATCTGCAATTCTGCCCCAAGCGAATTCCTTGCGGAAGTTGCCATGCGTCACCGCCAGAAGTTGATTGACCGAAGCGTTGGAATTATCAAGCACAACCTCTATGTGATCGATGACCTTTTCACGCGGCACTCTTCTCTTTTCACCTGGGTCCGTCCCAAAGCTGGCTCCATGGGATTTCCCAGACTCTTGAGAGGTGATGTGGAAGAATTCTGTGACGACCTCGTCAACGAAGCAGGTGTTATGCTTCTGCCTGGCTCAAATTACGATGAAACAGGCAATCATTTCCGCCTGGGTCTCGGTAGAAAAAATCTTCCTCAGGCTGTGGAGAGGCTGGAAGAATACATCAACAATATTTGATTCTTTTATAAATAGCTGCTACTCCTAAATCGGAAATCTTAAATTGCTAAAACTCTCCCGCCCGCTCAATCTCCTCCTCGCCGCATTGACCTATATCCTCGGCGCCAGCATCCCTGCTTATCTCGGCATGCTGATCCAGATCATCCCTTTCATACTCGGTCTTGCGAGCGTGTTGCTTGCGCAATCGGCTATGGTTCTGCTGGGTGAGGTTTTTCGCCCGCATAATGAGCCGCTTGTAGATGGTGAAACTCCTTTGCAAAAAGAGACCCTCCGCAACAACATGCTTTACATATCTGTAGGTCTGCTCGCTACATGCGGATTGATCATCTTTATTGTTTTTCGCAATCACAATCTAACCCTTCCCACTTTTTACTTTTTACTTTCCTCCATCCTCTTGGCTCTTTCTTACGCTATTCCTCCCATTCGCCTCATGGATCGCGGATTTGGCGAATTGATCTTCGCAGCGCATATTGCATACGTTGTTCCGAACATTGGCTTTTTACTTCAGGCAGGTGAGAACCATCGTTTGCTTTTTGTGCTTGCCACGCCGCTCACCGCGCTCGGGCTTGCTTATTTTCTTGTCCTCAACTTCGTCACCTTTCAAAGCGACCAAAAATACCAGCGCGGCACACTTTTGCGCCGTCTCACTTGGGAGCATGCGGTTCCGCTTCATCACAGCCTCATCGCATTCGCCTATGTGATGTACGCTCTCGCGCCCATGCTCGGATTTTCCTTCAATCTTATCTGGCCTGCTTTCCTCACGCTCCCCTTTGCTGTCTTTCAGATCATTCAGCTTCACGCCATTGCCAACGGCAGCCCGCCCAACTGGAAGTTACTCACCTCAACCGCCCTTGCTGTCTTTGGCTTGACCGCCTATTTCTTGACATTAACCTTCTGGCTCCGCTAACCTTTCACCTTCGACTTTCAACCTTTGACTAAAAATTATGCCTGAATTTCTGACTCTCCTCCCCCCAGACGAAGCGCGTGAAAAACTTCTCTCGCATCTCTCCACGCCGACAGTTGACTCTGTTTCGATAGATGTTTCCTCTGCCTTGAGCCGCATTACCGCCGCAGATGTTTTCGCTCCGCACCCGTTGCCTGATTTCAAGCGCACCACAGTGGATGGCTACGCCGTCCGCGCAAAGGACACCTTTGGCGCAACGGACTCGTTGCCCGCTTACCTCAATCTCATTGGCGAAGTGCCGATGGGTGACTCGCCGTCCTTTGAAATTGGCGCAGGACAATGTGCATTGATTCACACAGGCGGCATGTTGCCCAATGGCGCCGATGCGGTTGTAATGCTTGAATACACCCAAGCTATTGCAGGGGCAGGGCCTCCCCGCCCTGATTCAGAAATTGAAATCTTCAAATCCGTTGCAGACGGCGAAAACCTGATCCGCATCGGCGAAGACGTTGCGCAGAATCAATTGGTCATTCCAAAAGGCACGCAGATCCGTCCCGCTGAAATTGGTGGGTTGATGGCGTTGGGAATCACATCCGTCAATGTGGCGAACAAGCCGCGTGTAGCGTTAATTTCCACGGGTGACGAAGTCATTGACCCTGCGCAATCTCCACGGCCCGGACAGGTACGCGATATCAACTCGTACACACTCGGTGCGCTCGTTGAAAAGAGCGGAGGGGTGGCGGTCCGCTACGGGATTTTTGGAGACAGTTTCCAGCTTTTGAAAGAGGCGGCGGTGAAGGCGCTATCTGAATGTGACGTGGTTATCATCACCGCAGGTTCCTCCGCATCCACAAGAGATATGACCGCCGAAGTCATTCGTCAGTTGGGCGAACCGGGCGTGCTAGTACATGGCATCAACACCCGCCCGGGCAAGCCGACGATCCTGGGTGTGTGTAATGGCAAGGCGGTGATCGGCTTGCCGGGCAATCCCGTCAGCGCACTGGTAAACGGATATTTGTTCGTGGTGCCTGTCATTGAAAGATTATTGGGCGCATCCCCAAAACCGAAAGCAACTGTGCAGGCAAAGCTCACTGTGAATTTACCTTCGCAAGCGGGTCGGGAAGATTGGTGGCCTGTCAAATTAGTGGTCAGGGAACAATCGGCAATCGTCAATTATGCAGCTGAGCCAATCTTCGGAAAATCCAATTTAATTTTTACCCTGGCCTCTGCGGATGGCCTGCTTCGTATCCACCCAGATGCGACAGGCCTGAGTGCAGGCGAGATGGTGGAAGTGGTGTTGATCTAACATGGAATTCAAAAAAGAAAAATTCATGATCTCAGATGACGCGTCACGCCTCGATATTGACGCGATCTGCGATTTTCTGTCCCGCGCTTACTGGGCAGACAAACGTCCGCGTGAATTAATCGAACGCTCCATAAAATACTCGCTAAATTTTGGCGTGTATGAAGGCGAGAGGCAAATTGGCTTTGCCCGCGTTGTAACAGACCAGACAATATTTGCCTATCTTTGCGATGTCTTCATCCACGAAGACTACCGCGGGCAATCCCTTGGCAAATGGATGATGGAATGCATCATGGCGCACCCCGACCTCCAGGGACTCCGCCGCTGGTGTCTGCTCACCCGCGATGCCCACGGACTTTATCAGCAATTCGGTTTCACTGAGCTCTCCGACCCTCCGCGCTGGATGGAAAAATTCGAAAACTCGGCCTAGACATTTTAAATATTTTGTGTAAAATATAGAAATCTAGCACAGGATGCCCCCCTCATCCTGTGCTAGACGTTTTTTAACCCCAGGGTGAAATGGTTCTCTTAAGTTTGCACGATTGAAGTTACTTCAATATAAAATCGAAGAAATCAATCGTCTTTCCCATGGCTGTATAAAAATTAGTGGCAATGTTGTGATTGTCACCTTCATACGTGTATAGGTCAGCTATCTTACCGACTGCGCGCGCTTGCTCCGCAAGCCGAATGGAAAAATCCAAAGGGACGTCTTCGTCTTCGGTTCCGTGATGCAGTTGTATTGGCCCAGAAAGATCCGAGAGATATGAATTCGCAGAGACCGAATCCCAAAAGGCCGGGTTCTGTTCAGGCGTGCCAAACTGTTCGATCCAACTTGTCCGCCAACCAACACCGCGAGAACTTGGTGAAGGTGTGAATGAACCCGTTCGCCGCCAGTTGTAAAGCAGGTCTGGGTAGGATGCGACCACACCCGCCCAGATCACGCCCACTTTGATGTCTTGTGAAATGACCATTGCGCGCAGCGTCAAATAACCACCCATGGAATGTCCCCACATGCCGATCTTATCTGCGTTCACTTCTGGCAATGTCTTAATGGATGAAACCGCATTGAGTACATCCACTTGATAGCCCGGGCTTCCGTAAGCGCCAGTCGCTTCACCTTCCGAAGCATCATGCCCGCGATAATCGATGCGGAAAACAACATAGCCCGCTTTGGCGATCTCATCCACGTAATGGACGTATCTTTCCGTTGTGCGATACACATCAGGAGGAATGTACCCATGATTGAAAACGATGGCAGGCCAGCCGCCTTCGGGCGGTGTTCCGTCAGGGATGGTCAACAAGGCGTAAATTTTCAACCCCTCTGAGAGATAATAAGCATAATAACGGCGATAATTGAGCCCGCGATCCAACTCTTTGACGATGGTAATCTCACTTCCAGGATACTTCCCGTTGCGGAGTGCAATGATACTCATGGGGTGAGGGACAGGTGTTGCGGTTGGTGACGGCGTTGAAGTGAGTGTGGATGTGGGGACGAATGTGCTCGTGCTGGATGCCGTACTCGTAGGTTCGATGGTGGCTTGAGCATCAGGCAGGGAGGCTTGTGCGGTACATGCTGTTATAAATAGCACTCCAGCCAAGATCGCCAATAAGGTTTTCTTCATATCTCGGTTTCCTCGAAAGATTGTTTCTAAAACTATATGCGTTAAAAAAACAACAGGAGGTGGTTTATTACCGCCTCCTGTTTACCTGCGTGATTACTTATGTTTTACTTATTTACGATTTTGCTGCGGCTTCCGCTTCTCGTAATTTCTCAGTCGCACGGAAATATTTCAAGTACCGTATTGAATTCGCATCCTTGCCTAATAGCAAATCCGTGGCGCGGATGGAACTGCCCAATTTGATCGGGTCTGTGATGGAACAGGTCGCACCTGCTTGCATGGCAAGCGAGAGAAGGGCTGCATTTACCGAATGACGGTCTGGCAAACCAAACGAAACATTGCTCGCGCCGAGGCTCATATTCACGCCGAACTCCTGGCGGATCAGCTCAATGGTTTTCAGCGTCACCAAAGCCGCAGAACTGTTATGCCCAACGGTCATCACCAGTGGGTCGATGATAATGTCCTCGATCGGGATACCTATTTTGGCGGCCCGTTCGATGATCTTTCCTGCCGCCGCAAGACGTCCTTCGGGCGTGGCGGGGATGCCTTCATCGCCGATCGTCAACCCAATGACAGCGGCGCCTCTGTCTTTAACAATCGGGAGGACACTCGCCAATTGCTTTTCCTCCCCATTGACAGAGTTCACGAGCGGCTTGCCCGGCGCAACTTTTAGCCCAGCTTCGAGGATTTTCGGTTCATTCGAATCAATGCAGAGCGGCACATCCACAACAGACTTGATCGCCTCAACAACCATCGGGATGATCTCGGCTTCATCAATTTGCGGATGACCGACGTTCACATCCAATACATCCGCGCCCCAATCCACCTGACGTTTCGCAAGATATTGAACATACTCCATGTTCTTATCCACAAGCGCCTGCCCCAATTTCTTGATGCCCGTCGGGTTGATCTTCTCTCCGATCATCACAAACGGCTTATCGATACCGATGGTTACTTCCTTGCTGTTCGATTTGAGTATGGTATGCATGTGTGCCCTCCGATTGTTATTTGTTTGGTGGTCGAGTAGGGCGTGTGTTTGTCACGCCCGTATCGAGACCACATTGCTATTTCAAAAACCTCTTCGCGGTCTCTGCCAGCATCGCCACGCCGATCGGCAGCGCGCGTTCATCCAGATCAAACTTGGGATGATGGAGCAAATAATCCTCATGTCCCTTCTTCTGGACGCCGATGGTGTACATGGCGCCGGGGGCGTGTTCCATGAAAGCGCCGAAGTCTTCCGCGCCAAGGGATTTGTGCATATCCTGCACATTATCCGCGCCAAGCAGTTCGCCGCCCACTTCCGCCATCACCTTTGAGACGTATTCATCGTTGATCATGGGAGGCGCTCCGATTTCGATCTTAAGATCATAGTTGCCGCCAAGCGCCCTAGCAACCTCAAAAGCACGCCTCATTTCTTCGTGGATCTGTTTCTGGGTTGCGGGGTCGGTGAAGCGGATGGTTCCTGTCAGTTTGATGCTGTCGGGAATAACATTCTCCGTGAAGCCGCCGTTTATAGAGCCAATGCTGACTACAGCAGGCGCGAATGGATCCAGCCTGCGGGAGACGATTCCGTTCAACGCAATGATCACATGTGCAAGCAGAAAGAACGGATCAACGGTTGTGTGCGGATATGCTCCATGCCCGCCCTTGCCCTGGATGGTGGCAAACCACGAATCCACACCGCCTGAGCTTGGTCCTGGGTTGATCGCGATCGTGCCGACGGGCTGAGTCGGGTCCACGTGTTGGGCGATGACATAGTCTACGCCTTTCATTGCGCCTTCTTCAGACATGCGCACCGCGCCGCTTTTGCCTTCTTCATCCGCTGCTTCTTCAGATGGCTGGAAAAGGAAGCGGATGCGCCCGTTCAAATTTTCTTTTGCAAGCAGCTGCGCCGCGCCAAGAGCCATGGCTGTGTGCGAGTCATGTCCGCAGGCGTGCATTTTATTTTCCACAGTGGATTTGAATTCCGTATCGTTCAGTTCCTGCAAAGGCAGTGCGTCCATATCTGCGCGGATGGCGACCATCTGTCCGCCTTCGCCAATATCAGCAACGACACCTGTTTTACCAACCCCGCGCGTGACGCGATAGCCCATCTTTTCCAATTCATCGGCTACGATCCCCGCAGTGCGATGAACGTCAAACCCCGTCTCGGGGTGCATGTGAAAATCACGCCGCCATTCGATCAATTCTTCTGTAATTGCATGTGCTTGTTTGAGCATGGTTATTCTCCTAACGACTAATAGTGTAAAGTGTAAAACGTAAACGAGTGATGCAGTTGCTAGTGCAACCCTGTCTACTTCTTTTTTATCATCTCTTTTTCAGCCGCAGCCATAATTCTATCAAGTTCTTTCTCTTGTTGCGGCTCCAATGGCGGGACTTGATGCTCACGCAGAATTCTTTCAGCTTCTTCCGTGGCGTAGTCAGCCATTTGTTTTCTGTCTAATTTATCCTCCCAGGTTTCCCATGAATTTCGTTCTGCAAGTTTTGTCAACGCTAGTTCGCCGGCGCGTAAATGCTTGAGTGTGTGTTTTTGACCGAGGTAATTGCGCGTGCCGTCCATCACGTTGCCGATGATCTCAACCGCTAAATGTTCCACATCGGCGGATAAACCGGTACGTAATCGCATCACACTGCCGACGAGTTCGTTGTCCAAGACCATTTGGGCATACGATCCCATTACACCTGCCTCCATTTCGCCGATGCCGGAGAGTTCGTCCGCGCCGGCCAGTGCAGGGATGGTGGCATTCAGTCCGCGCTCGAAAGCATTTTGGGCATCGAGGGTGTGAGCATTCGTTGAAAACCCATACACATTGACACTGAACCCGTAATAATGTCCGAGTTGAACCGTGCCAGCAGATGATAAGCCCAGTTCCACGCCGCCCCAGATCAGTCCCGTACGCGGCTCCAACATTCCAAGTCTTCCGCAGTAGACAACACCGCAGCCAGGATTGACGATCTGCGCAAGAACAAGAAGCGCCAGAGTCTCTGCACTTTGTTGCACGAGGCTGCCCGTGATCGTCATCGGGGACGTGGCTCCGCCGGTTGGGGCGGGAAGGTTGGCGCAGATCACACCGGCTTTTGCCATCTCAACAATGGCGGCCGCGGCAGGCTCGTGGATGGTGAGCGGACTGACAGGTGAAAGCGAAAGCGTTAATTCTTCTGGCCGTGTACCGACCACTGCCGCCATCTCCACAGCATATTTCACTTCTTCAGCAAATTGAATCCCGGGGCCTTGCAGCGGCTTGGTGGTGTATGGCAGCGAGTGACGATACATAAAAAGCGACATCAATTCGCCAGGTACATCCTGCGGCGTGAAGAACGGCGTAACGGTGTGGCAGTTCGGCAGTGCGTCCAATACACGCGTGGCGTTGATCACATCTTCGTCCGTGGCGACCCGTCTTGTGCCGGTCCGCGAATCGAACACGTCTCTTGCGCCGCCGAGGTTGTGAAAATATAAATTGCCGCCGCCCAGTTCATTGACCTTGCCGTTACGCCCGCGGATACTCGGTCTTTTGTTGGCTTTCGAGATGCAGTCCATCACAAGGTCGGGAGGTATGCACACGCGGTTCCCTTTCAGCGTGCAGCCTGCGCCGAGCAAAATGTCCAGGCTTGGTTTGTGCGTCCAGATAATTCCAACTTCACTCATGATGTGAAGCGTGGCTTCGTGCATGGCTTGTACTTCATTGTCCGATAAAAATTTCAACTTCTCCATCGTTACCTCGTTGTTTCTAAACTGTGATTGTCTTTGACCACTGACCACACGCTGTCGTCCATCGTCTATCGTCCGTTGTCTCTTTCAAGTACCTTCGCCAAAAACTCCACACGCTTTACTTCCGCATCGATCACATTTTCAATATCCAAAAATGCATGCCCCTCATCTTTGTACAAAAGCAACTCAACTTCCTTGCCTAATTCAACCAGTTTATCACGCGCGTCAATGGAATCAGACGCAGGGCAGCGCTGGTCATTTCCGCCGCAGATCATTTGCACGGGCGCGTTGACCTTGTCTAAAAAGAAATAGGGGGAGCGGGCGATCCATAGCTCTTTGTTGTCCTCAGGGTCGCCCATGTTCTCGATATTCCAATGCTGTAAATCTTCACGTGAATTTTTATGGGATTTGATCCAGTTCAAAAACGGCACGACGGCGGAACCTACTGCGAATAATTCGGGATACCCCGTCATGCAGGTCATTGTCAAATATCCGCCGTGGCTTCGTCCTGTGACTCCGATCTTGTTTTTATCAGCGAGGCCAGCCTCGATCAAGTATTGTGCGCCCGCCGCACAGTCGTCATTATCAACGCCGCCCATGTCGAAGAGACTTGCGTTTTGCCATTTCTTTCCGTAACCGGTCGAGCCGCGATAGTTCGGTGCAATCACCGTCCAACCCTGCGATGCCATGTAACTCAAAATAGGATTCCACGAAAATTGTAAATTCCAATTTGGACCACCGTGAATATCAAGCACCGCACGCTTGCTGTCTTTTGCCCGATATAACAAGGCAGGAACTTGCGCCCCGTCTTTGCCTGAATACCAAACTTCCTCAGGCTGTGGAAAATTCGCACATTGTAATTCTTTAGGCAATGAGTTTGTCAATTGTTCAACGGAGCCGTCTTCCAAATTCAACTTCCATAGATCACAGGGATGACTTGGATCTTCATAAAGAATTAGGACGCTATTGTCAGAAAACTTCGGCCATGCATGGACTCCTGCACCGACCTTCATCTGCTTAACCGCATCGCCTCTTTTCTTAAACTGGAAGCTGGTCTGTGCGCCTTCCGAATGCACCCACCCGATAGTCTCTCCGCTCCGCGACCAAGCAGGCTGCGAATCATCCCCAACAGACTCGTTGACCCAGGTGATCTCTTTTGACTCGATGTTGAACAATCCAATATCATGCCATTCGCCGTTCTCACCAGAGAATGCAAGGAATTTTGAATCAGGCGACCATGCAGGTTGTTGTGCATTCAGCAATTGACCATTGGTCTTAAGCTGTATTGTATGAACCCGTTCACCCTTGCGTGGACGGTTGATCGGCATCATATAAATACTTCGGTCACTCGCCGTGTCTTCTGCTTCAATGGCGATCCATTGACCATCAGGCGACCATTTTGCATCCCACGCTGGGTGAAAGACATTCTTCAATAAACGGCCTGGTGTGCCATCCACGGGGAGGCGGTGCAATGCAAATTGTCCGTGAATATCGGAAAGCACAGCCAGCATTTGTCCGTCTGGCGACCAAGAGAAATTAGGCTGGTGCGCGTAGGCAATTTGAGGCGTTAGGTCGGTGTGGGTGTTCGTTTCAAAGTTATAGATATAAACATGATAAGACTCACTGCCGTCCGGGTCTAATGCGTAGACGAGAAATTTGCCATTAGGAGAATGAAGCGGGGAGAACTTTGCTCCTTCAATGCCTGCCGTCATTGCGAGGAGGGTGCTCTCCCCGACGAAGCAATCTTCTATTGAGTTGAGGATTGGTTCGGGCGAAGAGCGCCCTCGCAATGACATTTGCCATAACTCCCATCGGCCTGATTTATTCCACGAAAAGACTACTCTCTGCCCATCGGGCGAGATGTCAAATGGCAGGCCGCTATCCACTTGCGGTGTTCGTAAAAGTTGTTCAATATTCAGCATATTTATGCAGGTTCAAGCTCCTCAAGGATGGGCAGATGTTCGAGACCCGCCTGTTTGGCGAGATCTAAAACATAAGCGTGAAGCGCTGCCTCTTTGGCAGGGTCAAGCTCGGGTCGTTTGTAGGAAGCGAGAATTTCCTTCACGCGGATTCTGGCGCGGTCGAAGGTATTCATCGAGCCAGATTCTTTCCAGCCGCGCATCGAGTCGCGGTCGATCACTTTGCCTGGCATGTGCTGCTCCTCTCTGAAAAGCTGCATGGTGATCTTTTGTTTGAGGAAGTCGCCGCCTTTGAAGTTGACTCCTTCGTAAAAACCTGTGGCCAGCGTTTCGGTTTGGATCTTCATGCCTTGCAGCATGCGCTGTGCCATGGCGATGCCTTCCGCGTCGATGACAAGCTTCTCAGGGCTTTGGCAAAGCAAGGAGTCGACCATGCCTGAGCCGGAGATCATGTTGATGCCGCTCAATGCGCCGATCATGGCGCCCAGACCGCTTTCAAGACCTGCCTGCATGTCGAGCACTTTTGATTCTGTTGAGCCGAGATATGCATGCGTTGGCAACCCAAGTGATTTGCCGACCTGCGCATAAGATGAATCGATCATCGCAGTTTCTACTGAGCCGAAGGGTGTGCCGCCTTTGCGCATGTCAAACGTAGATGGCGCGCCACCCCAAACAATGGGCGAACCCGCATACGCAAGCTGGTGGATGGTGATTCCCGACAAACATTCTGCGGCATGTTGTGTAACCGCACCAAGCAAGGTTACCGGGGCCGCGGCACCTGCCAATGGCATGGACACGATCTCCGCAGGCACGCCTGCGCGCGCGAGTGAGATCAAATTGCCCGCGCCGAAGTTGGACCAGATCAATGGGGGTGACGGGCAGGCATCAAATACGGCGCGCGGATACTTGCGTAAATTTTCAGGGCTGCCCGCAAAAATGGCGAGCATCTCGATCATCTGATGCACGGTCCTGTTCGTGAACGCGCCTGTGATGATCGGTTTCTTTGAATACAACATGACCAGATACAAACGATACAGGTCATGAATATCTTTTGGAACATCGTGGCAGACAATGGCGGTGGATTGCGCATCATACTGCGACAGGCTTTCAGCTATTTTGATGACGCGGAGCAAATCTTCGGTTTCTGCGGTCTTGTGCTCCAGCGTCTCAGGGATGAGGATGGATATGCCCGATGAGCCTGGGTCAAATTGAACCGCATCGCCTCCATACTGGACCTTTGGATTGCCGTCGTAATCGTAGAGGAAGAACTGGCGAGGGACGGTTTCCAGTGCCTTTTTTACGATCTGCTCGGGAATTCGGACAACCATCGTTTCCTCATCCACTTGCGCGCCTGCGTCAGCGAGCAGCTGCCTGGCTTCCTGATTTTGCACTTTGATGCCGGGCTTGAGCATCAATTGATAAGCTTCCTCAATGATTCGTTCTATCAACTCGTCGTTGAGCAAAGACAGTTTGGGTTGCATGTTGCGCCTCCTGGGACTTGCAAAAATGAAATACGAGTGGCTACTCGTTTGGTCACTTTTTCAATTGCCCGGGCTGCGCGCTGCACAGAATATTTATGAAGGCTGGTAATGTTCCAGCAGGGGCAATATGTCCACGCCGGTCTTTTTCGTGAGATCAAGCATATAGGCGTGGAGTCTTTTCTCTTGGGCAGGATCAATTTCAGGCCGCTTGTAGGAGGCGAGCAATTCCTTCACTCGAATTTTTGCGCGGGCGAATGCATCCATTGAGCCGGCCGCTTTCCATGCACGGGTCGAGTCGCGGTCGATCACGCTGCTGGGCAGGTGCTGCTCCTTTTGGAAAAGCTGCATGGTGGCTTTTTGTTTGAGGAAGTCGCCGCCTTTGAAATTGATCTTGTCATCATAGAAACCTGTGGCGAGCGTGTCGGTGTGAAGTTGCACGCCGCCGATCATGCGTTTTGCCATTGCAATGCCTTCGGCATCAACAACGAGTTTTTCCGCGCTATGGCAGGCGAGGAAATCCAGCATGCCTGAACCTGAGATCATGTTGATGCCGCTCAACGCGCCGACCATCGCGGAGATGCCGCTTTCAAGACCCGCCTGCGCGTCAACGAGTTTTGAATCGGTTGCGCCGAGGTAGGTATGCGTAGGCATGTTGAGAGTCTTTGCAACCTGGGCGTATGAACAATCAAGCATGGCCGTCTCGACGGCACCCATGGGCGTTGCGCCTTTGCGCATATCAAAGATGGCTGCCGCGCCACCCCAAACGATTGGGGAACCCGGGTGTGCGAGTTGATGGATGACGATACCCGCGAAGCACTCTGCTGTGTGCTGAGTGACGGTTCCGAGCATGGTCACCGGTGCGGCTGCTCCTGAAAGCGGAACGGACACGATCTCTGCTGGAACACCGGCGCGCGCGAGTGCTATCAAATTCCCTGCGCCGAAGTTGCTCCAGATCAATGGGGGTGCAGGGCACACGTCAAATATGGCGCGGGGTTTTAGGCGGGCGGCTTCTGGAGAGCCGGCAAAGATGGAAAGCATATCGATCATCTCTTGTACGGTCTTGTTCGTGAACGCGCCAGTGACGATCGGTTTTTTTGAATGAAGCAAGACAAGATACAAGCGATACAAGTCTTGAATTTCTTTGGGGACATCATGGCAGATGACAGCAGTGGATTGTGCGTCATACTGCGGGAGTTGTTCCGCCACTTTCAGCAGGCGGATGAGATGCTCGGTTTCGGTGGTGTCATGCTCAAGCGTTTCAGGGTTAAGCATGGTGATGCCAGACGAGCCCGGGTCAAAATGGACGGAGTCTCCGCCGTAGTGAATGGCGGGATTGCCATCGTAATCGTAAAGGTAAAACTCGCGCGGCACGGTTTCCAGCGCCTTTTGGACCAGGTGGGATGGGATCTGCGCCACGTCTGTTTTTGGGTCAATGAGCGCGCCCGCTGCGGCAAGTAGTTCGCGCGCTTCTGCATTTTGCACTTTGATGCCGGGCTTTAGCAGAAGCTCATAGGCCTCCGCCAGAATGCGGGCGATGATCTCATTGCTTAAAAGTGTGAGTTTTGGTTGCATGGAATACCTCTAATGAGATACGAGAAAAGTATATAAAGATTTTGGAAGAAGAAATAAGGGGTGAGATACGAGAGACTGCCTGGTTTTGAAGTGAAGCGTAACGAGTCTCGTATCTCGTCACTCATTACGCTTCACTATTTCCTTATTGCTTTTCAACCGACTTGATAATTCTTTCCAATTCCTGACTCAATTTTTCTTCAAGCGGGTCAGGCTGATGCTCCTTCAATGTCTTGCGTGCCTTGGCAAGAGCCCAATCGCGGGCATCGTCTTTTTTCGTTTCCCATTCGGAGTACGGACGGCGGTCCATGAATTGGGGCATGAACAATTCGCGCATGTGCTTGCGAGTGTGTTTTTGTCCAAGATAGTGACTGCCTGGGCCGACAGCTGCAATGACATCAAGCGCAAGAGTTTCTTCATTAACGACAATGCCTTCCATCATCTTGTGGACGATGGAGAAGATCTCGCAGTCCATCATCATCTCTGCAAAGGACCAGATGCGGCTGCCGTGCAGGAATCCGCACCCAAGCAGCATGTCGGACATGACTATGCTTGCCATGAAGCTGGACATGGCGCCTTCAAGGCCGGCCTGCCAGTTCGGTTCTTTTGCACCTGTCGCGAATGCGCCCATGGAAAGCGGAATGTTGTAGAAATCCGCAAGTACATTGGTGGCCGCGCCAAAGAGGAAGTCTTCCGGGCCGCCGCCTGTGTACGCACCAGTCCGTAGATCTGATGCGGTTTGTGCTGCGGCATAAAAGACGGGCGCGCCGGGGAAAGCGAGTTGTAAAAGAGCTGTTCCTGCGATCACTTCCGCGTTGCCGACTGCGAGGTTGCCAGCCATGGTTGTTGGGCCAGTGGTGGCGCAGGCTGCCATCGTCATGAAACCGGTTGGGATACCAACTTCTGCGGCGAGAAGAGCGGCATCCAAACTTCCACCGTCATGTCCGAGCGGAGGGGCGGTGCATTGCATCAATGAGAGGACTGGACGCTCGCGGAGCTTGTTTTTTCCGCCAACGATCGCGGCTGCCATCTCGATTGCGGCCTTCGCTTCTTCCACGTTGTAGATGGACTCGGTTTGCACATGTTTGGTCGAGTTCTCCCAGACAGCTTTTAGTTCATGGAGTCCACGGGCTTCAACGGGTGCATCCTGTGCGGAGACGGAAACCCAGTGAAAGGCGACTTCTTCGGTTGCGTCTGCAACTTTGGCAATGTCACGAACATCTTGTAGGCATGAGGTACGCTTTACACCCGTGTGGATGTCGATCACTTCCACGCCGCAGCCGTCCGTGCCGAGGTTGACGTGATTCCCGTCGAGTTGCAGATCCTGCTGCGGGTCGCGTGCAGCGAGTTTGTACGCAGGCGGCGCTTTCTTGATCGCATCTTCAATGGTCTGTGGGTTGACGCGCACGATCTTCTTTTCGTAATCCACTTCCGCGCCATTGGCTGCCCAGATATCAAGCGCACGTTTGGAAGGAAATCTTACGCCGACTTTTTCAATGATCTGTAAAGTGGCGTTGTGGATCTTTTGAACATCTTCAGTTGTTAATATTTCAAGCTTCAGCTTTGGATTGCTGATGGTTTTAATATTCTTATGAGACATAGAGCCCTCCCGAGGCCATGTCTCTCTTCTCTCTCTGATTGTAATTTTCAAACACGAAGGACACTAGATTTGCGCCGCACACCAGTGCAGTGAAGAATTCGTGTCCTTCGTTCTTCCGGTTTTGATTTATTGATCTGACTTGCCAACCAATTCCTTGGCAACTTTTACGGCGCCGACAGCATCTTCAGAGTAGCCGTCCGCCTTGATCTTTTGGAACCAGTCGCGGGTGATGGGAGCGCCACCGACCATCACTTTGATGCGCGGGCGCAGACCTTCTTTATCCAGCTCTTCGATCACTTCGCGCTGGCGTACCATTGTTGTGGTGAGCAGTGCGCTCATGCCGATGATCTGTGCGTTAATTTCAATGGCCTTGCCAATGATCTTATCCGCAGGTTGGTCCACGCCGAGGTCGGTCACTTCAAAGCCTGATGCGCTGAGCATTGTTCCCACCAGAGTTTTACCGATCTCGTGGATATCACCTTCTACTGTGGCAAGAACGACCCGTCCCAATGTTTCGCGTGCAGAGCCAAGTTTCAGCAATTCAGGTTCGAGTGTCGCTACTGCGGCCTTCATCGCTTCCCCCGCCATCACCAATTCAGGGAGAAATGCTTCGCCCAATCCGAATTGGTCGCCGATGTAATTTACCCCAACCACGAATCCTTTTGTGATCGCTTCGAGCGGGTGCATATTGATCTCGATGGCTTTCTTTGCAAGCTCGACGGAAAGGTCGGAATCGCCGTCAATGATGCTTTGAGCCATTTGCTTGAATAATTCTTCTGTCATAACTGCCTCCTTGGTTACTTTGTTTTTTTGATCAAGTGGGTGATCTGTTTTTCCTGCTCTCGAAGCAGCTTGGCGGGAACGTCTCGATACGTTTCCAGCCATCTGCCAGATTCCATAACATGTTCTAGTGACACCTTAACTGCCAGGTCTGCATCCTGTTTCCTGAGCGCGTCCAGGATTGCCGAGTGTTCATCATGAGTTTGTGTAACACTGCTTGAAACCAACTCAGGTTTTCGGTAAAGAGCTTCATATAAAAGCCAGTCCGGGAACGCATTTGACACGATCGTGTACAACTGGATCAACAGGGAATTTCCAGAAGCTTCTGCGATCGCGGCGTGAAATTCGCGGCTGAGATGCCTTTCCTGCGGCATTTCATTTAGGTCAACATGCCTGTCCATTTCATCCATGATAACTTGAAGGTTGGAGACCTGTTCAGGGGTAATGTTGGTAGCAGCCTCGCGGGCGATCAGGGCTTCCAGCATGAGCCTTAATCCATAGGCTTCCAAAATTTCCTTTGGAGAAATTTCTCGAACGCGTACACCGCGGTATGGTACTCGCTCTGCAAGACCTTTTGCAACCAGTAAGTCCAGCGCTTCCCGTACAGGCGTCATGCTTACGCCCATCTGGCTGGCAATATCTTCCTGACGGAGCCAGTCACCAGGGGCGTATTTGCCTGCGATGATCTGGCGATGAAGCGCATCGTAAATTTCATCTCGTAAAGGTTTATGGGTAAGTTCTTTTTCTGCTATTGACGCCATGATTATATATTATATATAATCACCTTCAAATTCGGAAGCCTCCTGTGTCATGAAAATGTCATCGGTTATACTGAATATACTGGAGATCCCATGCATGAAATAGACCTTGCTCCGTTAAAACCTGCACTTGAAAAATATATTTCTTTGGGGCGTTCTGGTTTACTGCCAGCCCTGCATGAAGCTCAAAAGATTTATGGATGGTTGCCGCAGGAGGTTGCTTCGCAGGTTGCGCAATCCTTGCATGTGCCGTTGGCTGATGTGCATGGAGTGATCGAGTTTTATTCCATGTTCTACAATGAGCCGGTGGGGAAGAAAATAAAACGGGTTTGTACGGATCAGGCGTGCGCACTTAAAGGTGCGGATGGATTGCTGAAACATTTGTGCTCTCACCATGGAATACAGGCGGGTCAAACGACAGAAGACATGGCTCTCACCATAGAGTCGAGTCCATGCCTTGGGCTTTGCGAACAGGCTCCCGTTGCGCTTGTGGATGATGATGCCGAAACCAATATTTCTCCTAAATTTCAAGAATATGATTTGGGTTTGCCGCGCACCATCGTTTATGGGACGTTGCGTAAATTAACCGCAAACTGCGGCGAAGGGACAACGCCCCTTGCAAAGTATGGGGAATACGAAGGCTTGAAGAAGGCTCAGTCCATGAGGCGGATCGAAGTGATCGAAGAGATCAAGGCCTCGGGCTTAATTGGCAGAGGCGGGGCTGCTTTTCCAACCGGTTTAAAAGGCGAAGGCGCGGAACGAGCCGCAGGCAGTCAAAAATATGTAGTTTGCAACGCAGATGAGTCAGAGCCTGGTACTTTCAAAGACCGCGTTCTTCTGCTTGATGATCCACATCGAGTTATCGAAGGGATGTGCATTACCGCGTATGCGGTAGGTGCGAGCAAGGGATATATTTATATCCGCGGCGAATATCCTTATATCGTCCCTGTATTGGAAGATGCTCTCGCTCAAGCAAGAGAGGCGGGATATCTTGGCGATCATTTTGATATTGAAATTCGTGTTGGCGCTGGTGCCTATATTTGTGGCGAGGAGACCGCGCTGTTTGAATCGATTGAAGGAAAGCGCGGTTTCCCGCGTGTGAAGCCGCCTTTCCCGGTTACTCACGGTTTATTCGGTATGCCGACTGTCATCAATAATGTGGAAACTTTGTGCAACCTTTCGCTTATCATCACCGAAGGCGCACAGGGATATCGAAAGATCGGCACGGAAAAATCGCCTGGCCCAAAGTTGTTTTGTGTTTCTGGTGATGTACAAAAACCCGGCTTGTATGAAATTCCATTTGGCCTGACACTGCGTGAACTGTTGAAAATGGCAGGCGGGGTAGCAGGAAAGAAAAAGTTGAAGGCTGTGCTGTTTGGCGGCGCTGCGGGCGCGTTTGCAACCCCCGAACATTTGGATGTGAAGTTGACCTTTGAGGACTTACGCGCTGCTGGCTTGCCGCTTGGCTCGGGTGTGGTGATGGTCTTTGACGAAACACGAGATATGCGTGATGCGCTTAAACGATTGGGCAAATTCTTTGCTCATGAATCGTGCGGTAAATGCTATCCCTGTCAGATGGGAACACAGCGTCAAATGGAAATCCTGGAACGTGTTGCGAATGGAAAAGTGCAGCCTCAGGATTTCATTCGTCTGCAGGATGTAGGCTGGACGATGACGGATGCAAGTCTGTGCGGCTTGGGACAATCTGCAGCGAGCGCTGTCATGTCTGCGATGAAATTGTGGCCTGAGCTTTTCAAGGAAGACGACACAAGCATAAAGGCTAAAGGACCGAAGAAAACAGCAGCAGTAAAAGCAATGAAATCTGGAAAGGCTATGATCTCATCAAAACTAAAGCCGAAGACAGTTAAAGCAAAGCCTGCAAATAAAAGTACTATAAAAAAGGCTGTGACAAAGAAAACATCCAAGCCTGCCAAGCCGAAAGCGAAGAAGAATACGGCAAAAAAATCCACTGCACGTACATCCGTGAAGAAACGCTAAAGGTTGAGACGATATGACTGAGACAATTAACCTAACGATCGACGGGCAGGAAGTCACTGCCGAACAGGGGAAGACGCTTCTGGAAGTGGCGCGCGAAATTGGCAAAGATATCCCCACGATCTGTTTCCACGAAGCGACTACGGCTAATGCGCTATGCAGGATCTGTGTCGTGGAAGTGGAAGGGCAGAGAGTGCTCCAGCCTTCGTGTGTCGTCAAAGCGGCGGCTGGCATGAAGGTCCAGACCAGAAGCGAGAGAGTGGTTCGCGCACGCAGGACAATTCTGGAAATGCTTGCATCGACAATGGATCTATCCGAATCCCTAGAGATCCAAAAGATGATGTATGACTACGGTGCATCCACGAGCCGCTTCCCCGACGCTGAACGCCGTGAATCGCAAGTGATAGACGACAACCCAATGTATGTGCGCGATTATTCGAAATGTTTGCTGTGCTGGCGCTGTGTGCAGGTCTGTGCCGACGATGCGCAATACACCTTCGCGATCAACTTCACAGGCCGCGGATTTGAGACGCAGATCGGCACGTTCTTCGATATCTCTATTCCTGAAACCTCTTGTGTGCTGTGCGGGCAATGTGTAGGTGTTTGTCCAACAGGCGCGCTGAAACCGAAGCGCGAGTTTTTATTGGAGCAGGGTATGAGCCCGCAGGAAATATCGGTTTTGAATACTGGTAGAAAAAGAAGGAAGGCAAAATGATCAAAGCAGATCGTGTTGTCACATCAACCTGTCCATATTGCGGCGTAGGCTGTGCTTTGCAGCTGCACGTCAAAGATGACTATATTTTCAAAGTCACCACGCCATTTGACTCTCCCGTCAATCACGGGAATTTGTGTGTGAAGGGACGTTTTGGCTATGATTATGTCTATCACCCCAAGCGGGTTACCACCCCTTTGATCCGCAGGACTCCGCAAAAAGCGGGCGAGCGCACACAGGCGTTTGACCTGTCTGAGTGGCGCGAGGCAACCTGGGACGAAGCCCTAGAATATGCGGCAGACCGATTGGTGGAAATTTACAAGCGCGACGGTTCGGATGCAATGGCGGTGTATTGCTGCGCCAAAGCCACGAACGAAGATAATTATCTTTTGCAAAAAATGTACCGCTCCTTGTTCCGCACCAACAATGTGGATCATTGCACGCGTTTATGTCATGCTGGTTCTGTGGTTGCGTTACAGCAGGCGGTTGGTTCTTCTGCCATGAGTAATACGGCCTCACAGGTAGTCCTGAATGATGTCTTCATTGTGACAGGCTCCAATACCAGCGAAAATCATCCTATCATTGCGCTTCAAATGAAAGAAGCGGTGATGAAGCACAATGCCAAGATGATCGTGATTGACCCGCGCCGCATTGACCTTGTGAACATGGCGGAGATGTGGCTGCCGCTCAAGCCTGGCACGAACGTTCCCGTCTTTTCTTCGATGGCGCATGTGATTGTCAAGGAAAATCTTATTGATCAAGAGTTCATTGCGAATCGCACCGAAGGCTATCAGGAATTTCTCGAGTCTCTTGAAAAATTTACCCCAGAATACGCCGAGGAGATTTCAGGGGTACCCGCGGAAGATATTCGCAAAGCTGCTCGGCTTTATGCAAACGCAAAGAATGCCGCAATTTATTGGGGCATGGGTATTTCGCAGCTTTCACATGGCACGGCTTCCGCACTTGCGTTGATCAACCTTGCTTTCCTTACAGGCCACATTGGCCGCGAAGGCACTGGGCTGAATCCACTGCGTGGACAGAACAACGTCCAAGGCGCAAGTGACATGGGTTCCATGCCTTTCCACTATCCTGGTTATATGCGCGTTGATAACCCCGATAATCGTGCGAAATGGGAAAAGACTTGGAATATTGAAGAAGGCGGATTAAGCCTTAAGCTTGGTCTGACCACAACCGAAATTCTTTCCAATGCTCATGAAGGCGGCATTCGCGCGCTTTACATTATGGGCGAGAACCCGATGATGTCCGAGCCAAATCTAAATGTCACGCGTCATCATATTGAGCAGCTTGAGTTCCTTGTAGCTCAGGATATTTTTATCAACGAGTCGGCTGCGTACGCGGATGTCTTTCTACCTGCCACGCCCTTCGCTGAAAAAGACGGCACCTTCTCCAACACCGATAGGCGAGTTCAACGGGTCCGTGCTGCTCATCCGCCGCGTGGACAAGCCCGCCCAGACTGGAAGATCATTTGCGATTTGGCATTACGCATCGAATCGCGCCTTGGCAGGCCCACCGCAAAATGGAATTATTCCAACCCTGAAGAAGTGCTGCGCGAAATGGGCGGCGTGAACCCAGATTATGCTGGTATCACCTATGACCGCATCGACAAGGTTGGCTTGATCTATCCCGTGCCATCCATGGAACACCCTGGCACGCCGACTCTCTTTACTGAAACCTTTCCGCGCGGACGTGGAAAATTCCACCCATTGAGTTATGTTCCAGTGCGTGAAGAAGCAGATGATGAGTATCCATTCATCCTCACCACAGGCCGTCTGCTCGAACATTGGCATGGCGGCTCAATGACTCGAAACTCGGTCTTGAATGAGGCCTACCCTGAAGCGCGAGTGGAGATTCATCCTGCTGACGCGGAGATCCATGGAATTCGAAACAGCGACCCTGTCAAAGTCCAGAGCAGACGCGGTGAGATCGTTCTTCGCGCTACCGTGACTGAAAAGACCACTGTTGGCGTTGTCTTCATCCCCTGGCATTTCGCTGAATCTGCCGCCAATATTCTGACTAACGATGAACTTGACCCGCAGGCGAAGATCCCCGAATTCAAAGCCTGTGCAGTGCAGATCTTCCCCGCGAGGGAAAGTGACTTACCGAACCCAGAGATTCAGCTGAATCGTGGCAGATATTAAACAAAAAGAACTCCGAGATGTTTCTAGGAGTTCTTTTTTATTTGCTTTGATTGTTTTCTTCTTCCTCTTCCACGATCAAGGCTTTGATCAACAACAGTGCAGTGGATTTTCTCTTTGGATTTTGAATTCGTTTGATGTTATGAATAATTTCCTCAATAAACCCTTCCGCTTCAGGCACTTCAGGTAGTAGTCCTGCGATTCTGTAAACTTTTTCTACCGGTGTCTTGAACGCCCTGGCGATTGATTCCAAGGTTGCAGGGCGGGGTGTCGATTGCCCATTTAATAACTTATTGATTACGGCGCGATTGAGATCGGCATATCGAGCAAGGTCAGCTTGTGACCATTCCCGCTTGCCCATTTCTTCTAATAGCCATTCTTTGAATTTGTGATTATTGCCCACGGTCATATCTATACAATTTTGTCACAGTTGTTGTTTTTATTGGGTGCGGTATTGTTGCCACATCGAAACAACCAAAAGAGGAGAATAAGTTGACAACGACTGTTTCTACGTTTGATTTATATTGATGGGATGGTTTTTGCTTTGTGTTTGGGACGTCCACCCTGTTTAACGTTGGACTAATTATATACCTGAATCGCGAATCGAGATATGCTAAAAATAAAATAGTTCCGTACAGCCTGAGGGGGGCAGGCTGCGCGGAACTATTTATGATTTTAACAAAGAAGTTTCTATTCGTCAACGCTTTGTATTAATAATAATACAGGTATTGCTGTCCTTTTCTCTGGCTGGGTGTTTTGGTTCTCCAGTATACTTGCTTATCTAATATTTTCAGATGATCTTATGGATAGAAAATACCTGGTTCCATTGACCGAGATCCGCCGCGAGCATAAAGTGGCGAATTCAATTTTCATAGCTTCTCTTGCGCCTGCTTTTACAATAGACGAGGCTCGGGCATTTATGGTGCGCATCCGAAAGGAATTTGTGGATGCGTCTCACAATGTGCCCGTGTATATTATTGGAGGCGGAAATACGGTTACGGAATATTTTTCTGATGACGGTGAGCCAGCTGGTACATCCGGCAAACCCGCATTGGCTGTTTTACGTGGCAGCAGACTTGGCGATGTGGTGATGGTCATTACCCGTTATTTTGGCGGGACGTTGCTCGGCACAGGTGGATTAGTGAAGGCATATACCGAGTCTGCGCAGATGGTAACCAACGCTGTGGAGCGCGGTCAGCGTGTCCCCGTCCATGTGGTGTTGATGGCGATACAGTATAACCTGTTGGAACGGGTGCGTTTGCTTGTTGTCAGGGATCGTGGAAAGATTTTGGGCGAAGATTACGCGGGGGATATTACACTGACGCTTCAATTCCCAGTGGATAATTTTGAGGCGTTTCAAAAAGCTATGCGTGAAATTTCTGCAGGGAAAATTCAGGCGGAAGTAATTGAGACGAAGGAAGAGATCGTGAAAGTGTAGGGGGATATCATGCTGAACGTAGCGAAGCATCTCTACGATTATTTAAGAGACCCTTCGCTGTCGGCTCAGGGTGACCGTTTTACGGTCTACTTGCCTTCTCCACCAAATACACAATGGACATGTAATCCTTCCCCGTCGCTTCTGTCATGCCGATCTCGCAGGTGATGTTGGAAGAGTAATAACCGTCGTAATCCCTTTTGAGGATTTCGGCGGTTTCTTTTTCGGTAGCGGATGAAGTTAATTCAGGGTGAGTCAATCCGCGGTCACCGGCGAAGGCACAACAGCCAAGCGCTAATGGCACAACAGCAGACTTGGCACATTGCTTTGCAATGGCGTGCATTTTCGCGTCAAGGTTGAGCTTGCGTGCAGAACAGTTGGGGTGCAGGATGACTTCTTCATCCATGGGGTGGAGTTCTAATTTTGGCAGAACATGGTCATGCAGAAATTCCACGCCGTCGAGGATGGTGATTTGATTCCAGATTTCCTTGTCCTCGGGCGTGAGGTCATCGCCGCAAGTTTTTAGGGTATGCGTGCAGGAGGTGGTGTCTATCACGATGGGATATTTGCTATGCTCTGACCAGTCCCACATTTGCGTGAGGGTTTTGTGCAAGGCTGCCTGATATGCGGATTTGTATCCCTTGGAGGAGAAGGGCATTCCGCAACAGTGACCGATTGCGTTGGGGGGGATTTGTAAATTTATATCCGCGCGTTTTGCAATCGTTGTAAAGGTTTCGGCGAGTGATTGGTAATTGGTAATTGGAGATTGCGGGGTTCCCATTTGGCGGGAGATACAGGAGGGGAAATAAACGAAAGTGGAGTCCGACGACTCCAGTCGTCGGCGTGTTCTCCAAAGTCTGGGAGCTTTTGAGTCCGAGAGCGGGATGGATTTGTTCCACTTCGGCAGCCTTGTGCCCGTGATTTTTTCGGCAACCACCGAAATGGACTTGACTCCATTCACTCCAATCACTTTTTCAGCGGCATGCCCAAGCGAAACGCCAACCCCAACCATTTTTTCAGCGAAACCAAAATTTTCAGCGATACGCTCTGCCAATTTGTTACTCTTTACTCGTTCACTCCTCAGCTTCTTTATAAACTTCCCCGTATCAATTCCCACGGGGCATGCCGTTCCGCACAAGCCGTCGAGGGCGCAGGTGTCTATACCAGCGTACTCATAGCCATTCAATAACGACATCAGTTCGACTTTGTCGTCTGCGGTCTCCATAACATTGGCGAGTCTGGTTGCTTCTCGCTGAACGACGATGCGCTGTCTGGGAGTTAGAGTCAGTCTGCGGCTTGGGCATTTCGACTCGCAAAATCCACATTCAATGCATTTGTCAATTTCAGGCGCAACGAGTGTGAGGCTTTTCAAATGAGTCACATGCGCTTGCGGGTTGTTGTTGATGAGCACGCCGGGGTTGAGCATGCCATCGGGGTCGAGCAGCGATTTGAGGTCGCGCATGATGGCGTATGCCTCGGCGCCCCATTCGGTTTCGACGAACGGCGCCATATTTCGCCCCGTGCCATGTTCGGCTTTGAGCGAGCCATCATATTTGCCGCTGACGATGCTCACCATCTCGCGCAGAAATTTATCGAAGAAATGAATTTGCTCAGGCGTGTCGAATGCTTGATTGACGAGGAAATGCAAATTGCCATCTTTGGCATGACCGAAGATGACGCCCTCGGTATAACCGAAATCATCGAAGAGATGACGCAGGTCGGTAACGGCGTCGGCGAGATGCTGAACGGGAAAAGCAACATCTTCATTGACGGATGTCGTGCCGCGCGGACGCATCGCGCCAACGGATGCGATGATGCCTTTGCGCGGTTTCCACAACGCCGCTTGTTGGATCGGGTCGTCGGTGAATTCGACATCGTGAATCAGTTTGAGTTCTTGGATGACGCGCTCCGCCTCTTTCTTAAACTGGAGCATGGTCTCTGAATCTGACGCTTGATACTCCGCGAGAATAGCAGTTGCGCCCACGGGCAGTTCTTTGAGAATGGCGGGCACGCCCGGCAAATGTTCCACCGAGCGGAGAGACTCTCTGTCCATCACTTCGACAGCACGCGCACCTGATTGTTTGATGGGATACACCGCCGCCGCTGCGTCGCGGATGTTATTGAAATACATCTGCCCCGTGTATTTGTAGGTGTAATCGGGCAAGGTATGGAGCACGCCCTCGGCGATAAATCCGAGTGTGCCTTCGGAGCCGATGAGTAAATGAATGAGAATATCAAGCGGATGCTCGAAATCGAGTAAGGCGTTGAGCAGGTAGCCGTTGTTGTTTTTGATTTGGTAACGTTTGGAAATGCGGGTTGAAAGTTGCAGGTTGGAGGTTACACGTCTTTTGAGTTCGAGTAATCCCTTTGCGATGTGAGGCTGCTCATTTTCAAAAATCTTGTGCGCGTCAGGGTGGGATGTATCGAGCGTAAAGCCATTGGGCAATACAAAAGTCATCGAGTGGATGGTTTTGTAGGAGTTCTCTGTCGTGCCGCAGCACATACCGCTGGAATTGTTTGCAAGGATTCCGCCCATCATGCAGGCGTCAATGGAAGCAGGGTCTGGACCTATGCGCCGTCCGTGCGGCTTGAGTACGTTGTTGAGAAATCCGCCGACGATGCCGGGTTGGAAACGAATTTTGCCCGCGTTCTCTTCCACGCTGTACTCACCCCAATGCTTGGAAATATCCACGAGGATGCCATCCGTCACCGCCTGCCCCGAGAGACTTGTCCCTGCGGCGCGGAAGGTCATCGGGATTCTGTTCTGCTGGCTGAATTGGAACAGTGACTGAATCTCGCTGATGGAATTCGGCTGCACCACCGCCTGCGGCACGAGCCGAAAATACGAGGCATCGTTGGCATAGGCAATGCGTTCAATCAGACGGTCACGAATGCGCGAGGCGGGGAGGATGGAGGTGAGGTTCATGGACATATTATAAGACCTCGGAGATTTTCAAGCTCACATGTAACTTTCAACTTGCAACCTTTAACAATAGTTTACATAATCTTCACGATTCGTTCGCAATTCATCCACCTATTTTATTCTCCCAAAATATAGAATGACCATCGTTGTAGAAAACATAGGAGAACAAAATGTCCAAACAAAACTTAACCAAACTATTTCTTGATCTTACCGCCTTCGTTGCGCTGTTGATCGTAAGTGCGCCGCGTTTTACTGGGGTTGCCATTCACGAATGGCTGGCCATTGCCTTGAGCGGTGCCATCGTCGTCCACTTGCTGTTAAACTGGAATTGGATTGTACAGATTACGTCCCGTTTGTTTAGCAAGTCTGCGATGAATTCCCGCTTCGGCTATTTCCTGAACTGGGGCTTGTTCGCCAGCGGTATCATGATCATGCTTTCAGGCTTGATGATCTCGAAGACCGTGGTCCCATTTTTGGGCTTGTCCCTGCCGCAGGATATGAGCTGGAAGAGCCTGCATGAGCTTTCTACCAACATTACCATGGTATTGATGGGCCTGCACGTAGCCTTGCATTGGAACTGGATCACCAGCATGTTCAAACGCTTGTTCGTTCCGCGCCAAAGTCCGCAGGTGGCTGCGCCCGCCTTCAATACCCTGCAGAGAAAGGACGCCTAACCATGAAAACCATTTTCAGAATTATCGTCATCTTGGTCGTGACAACTTTGGTGGGCGGGCTGTTCTACGGAGCGGTGACATCGGGTTCTTCGTCCACAGGGCAGACCAGTATGTCTGAAAGGCCAACGGGTGATTTTCCTCGACCTGATGGAGATCACGAGGAAGGCAGCGGGGGCTTCCCAGTGGAATCCATCAAGAACCTGGCAATCATCTCGATCATCTGCGCGGTGTACTTGAACATCTTCAAAAAGCCCGCCATCATCAAACCGATATTAAAGCCAATTTCATAAATTCTCCCCCTTTGTACGTTGCCCTCGTCCGCAAGGATGGGGGCAATTTTTTACAACTTCCTCACAATTTATCCGTAATTTTCGCACCATGGATCGGGAAAATTGCATAAAATAACTGGATTGCAAATGAGGAGCAACTATGACAGAAGAAGTTTCAAAGAGTGCCTTGAGCCAAACCAGGTCTAAACTGTGGGTGGACATCCTGATTTTTGCTGCATTTCTGATCACCATGGAACCCCGTGGCAGCGGCCTTGCCATTCATGAGTGGCTGACCCTGTCCATGCTGGCGGCGATGACCGTCCACTTGCTGTTGAATTGGGATTGGATCATCACGATCACCAGCCGTTTTCTGGGCAAGTTGGGCGGGTTGAACCGCATCAACTATATTTTGAACTGGCTGCTTTTCGTGGATGGGACGCTGATCATGATCTCTGGCATCATGATCTCAGAAGTGGCATTGCCATTTATGGGCATTCAACTGCCGCAGGGCTTTGGCTGGCGCAGATTGCATGACATGTCTGCGAATCTATTTCTTCTGATGTTGGGCGTTCATACTGCACTGCACTGGAGTTGGATCGTGAGCACATTCAATCGTTATGTCATTCAACCTGTTGCCCGCATGCTTGGGGTAGGGGCGAAGAAGGATGCATCCGCATGAAAATATTGGGACGCACTTTTATTATTCTGTTTGCGTTCGTTCTGTTGTCTGGATTGATGGTGGCAGCTGTCAATGCCAGCGGGGTGAATCAACCAAATTTCAATGGTGAGCGGACGGAATTTCGCCCGCAGGGTGGCGAGAATGGCGGCCTGCCGTTCCCTAATGAGGGGCGACGCCCTGAAGGTGGGGAGCGCGGTGAACGTGGCGGCGGGTTCTGGATATTTGGTGCAGTTAAAAATATCGTTGTGATCGGTGTGTTGGTATTGGTAATTGTCTGGCCGAGAAGCGCTGCGAAAAAGAAAAAGAGAGCCGTGACGACTCCCTGATTTTAGATGGTGAAAAAAAGAGGCATCCATTTCTTGGATGCCTCTTTTACTTTAATTGATCTTCAGCAATTCGACCACCATTCGCAGCCCTTTGCCTTTTTCACTTTCGGCCCAAATTTTTCCATGGTGCATTTCAAGAATGGACTTGGCGATGGCGAGTCCCAGCCCTGAGCCGCCGTCGTTGCGGTTGCGGGCTTCGTCGGCACGATAGAAACGGTCAAATAGGTGGGCAGCTACGTCGGGTGACACGCCTTCGCCGTCATCTTGAATGGAGATGTGGATCTTGTCATTTTGCTGGCTGACTTCCATGTCAACACTTCCACCTGCGGGTGTGTAGCGCAGGGCGTTGTCTAGAATGTTGTTGAGGACCTGGGTAAAGCGGCTGGGGTCGAGATTCGCTGTCAAGATAACTGGAGCAGGCTTGAGATTAAGAGTGATGCGATGTTGATTGAATAGGGTAATGTAATGGGTGTAGACATCGCTCATGAATTCGTTGATGCTCACGGGTTGGAAATCTACAGAAAGCTCGCCTGCATCAGCGAGGGACAAGGTGCGCAAGTCATTGACGAGTTTCTCGAGGCGCTCGGCTTCTTCGCGAATGATCTCAAAATTTTCGTGAGTCGGTTCGAGTACGCCGTCATGCACACCCTCGGCGTGGCCGATGATGAGGCTGAGTGGTGTGCGCAGTTCGTGGGCGATGTCGGCGGTCATTTGCTTGCGGAGGTTAAAGGAGCGCGAAAGGTCGCTGCTCATTTTGTTAAAGGATTGAGCGAGTTCGCCGATCTCATCACGCGAGCGGACGTTTACGGTTTGATGCAGGTCTCCATCCGCCATGGCGTGGGTAGCCTTGGTGAGATCGAGGATCGGGCGGGTGATGCTGCGGGAAAGAAGGATGCCAAGAAGCAGCGCCACCATGATGGTGCCGACTGCGCTTAAAAAAATGGAGCCGTTCAGGCGGCGCAGAAATTCATCTTCCATTGGGTTGCGGTCTGGCGAAGCGGCGAGTAAAAGAACACCGACGGTTTTGTTTTCAACCTGAATGGGAGAGCAGTGGCTGAGTTCGTCTGCGCTGAGCCTGTCGCCGATATGACGGTCATTGCCCGCCACGATGATCGTTCCATTGGGGTCTGCGATGGAGAAATATAACGAGCGATTCGGGTCAGGGTGGTAACCGTCTCGACCGTATTGATTGAATTCCCTATCAACGCCATCCCAGCTTTGGTTCTTTTGGTAGAAGTTTGCCAGTTCGCTCACAAGTTCGGTTTTGTAGCGGTCACTGACAAATTTTTCAAATTCGCGGTTGGTAGCCAGCCGCGTAGAAAGGACAATAATTCCGCTGCTAACCATGCTGATCAACAAGAACGCGAGGATGAGTTTTGTAGTGAGTTTCAATTTCAACCTTTGCGCAGGCGGTAGCCCACACCATACACGGTTTCAATGTATTGCGGTTTGCGCGGATCGGATTCGATCTTGGAACGAAGATTTTTGATGTGTGTATCGATGGTGCGTTCGTAGCCTTCGTAACGCACACCTTGAATAACATCCAGCAGGTCGAGCCGTGAAAAGACGCGGCCAGGCGCGCCCATCAATGCGGCAAGCAGATCGAACTCGGAAGGCGTCAGATCCACGGAGCGTTCATCTGCAAATACTTCGCGGCTGTCGCGGTCGAGGGAGATGCCCAAAACCTTTAGCGATTTTCCTTTGGGCTCGTTTTTGCCCATGCGCCGCAGCACATTGCGGACTCGCGCCATTAATTCGCGCGGCTTGAATGGCTTGGTCACATAATCGTCCGCGCCGAGCTCAAGCCCGATGACCTTGTCATCATCTTCCACCTTTGCAGTGAGCATGATGATAGGCGTATCTTTTGCGGCGCGGTGCGCACGCATAAATTCATACCCGTTCATTTCGGGCATCATAATATCCAGAATAATGAGGTCGGGGTTTTCTTTTTCGGCAACGGCTAGCGCATCTTTCCCGTTGTAGGCGGCAACGGCGCGATAGCCCTCTTGCGTAAGATAACTCTGCACAAGAGAGACAAGTCTTTTTTCATCGTCAACAATCAGGATGGTCTGTGGCATATTTGCTCTTTTTATAAATTTGATTATCTCATAATCTTGTGAAGAAATCGTGTGGATTAAGGAAGAGCACCCGCCTCATACGAGACGGGTGCTTGATTCTGCTCAAAAAGCTATTTCCTACTCTGTCTCTTTTTTCTCATCACCAGCCGCCGCTGCGGATGGTTGTTCAACTGCTGGGGCAGCCGCTTCACTGGCATTGACCTTCACCAGCTTCCAGCCGCTGTTCTTGACGAGCTTATAACCGAACCATGCCAGCACGCCAAGCACAAGGAGGTGTAACAGCCCGAAGAGGGGAGACCCGCCGCGTCCGCCGCGATCAAATCCGTGAGACATATTGCCGCGGTCCATGTGACTGTAGTTGCCGTCTATCATGCCTTGCCCGTGGACGAAGTTACCGTCCATGCCCTGGCTGTGGTGGAAGAAAGGTGACTGGGCTGACTGACCATTTGTCAGATTGGCAAGGGAAGCGCTTTGCATCATGCCTACGCGGAAACCCGCTCCGCCTACTCCGACAAGAACAATGAGCGTCAAGAGAATGCCCAGCGTGTAGGTTAACCATTTTTTATTTTTCATGTTTTCTCCGATAAGAATTGTTGTGATAAAGCCTATGCTTTATTTGCTTTATTATCCTGCTGGTTGGTTACGCACGGATGAAGGAATTGTGTGGAATTTGTGGGGACAACAGAAAATAAAAGACAGGCGGACAGATTTGTCCGCCTGTCTTTTTGTAGAATTGTAGATGGTTCGCTACTCGTACGCCAGCGTATCTCTCACGGTCAGCCGTGAAGCTCTCCGCGCGGGCAATGCACTTGCCAGTGTCCCCAGCACGATCGTGAAGATCAACCACGCGATCACACCGCTTGTTCCGTACACCGTCGGCATCGGGGCGGTGAGGATCGCCATCCCAACGCCGTAACAAAGCAGGTTCGTGATCGGGATCGAAAGGAAGATGCTGATTGCCCAACTGACGATACCGATGACCATGCCCTCGGTGATGACAATGGCTTGAATATCGCCATTGCTTGCACCAATGGCGCGCATCACTCCGATCTCGCGCGTGCGTTCCAGCACGTTGATGCTCATCGTGCCCATCAGCCCCAGTCCGCCGACCACGGCAATGAGACTCGCCATCACCAGCATAAAGTAGACGAGAACGTCTGTCTGCGATTTCTGGCTTTCGATAAACTCCGTGCCCAATTGGGTGGATTGGATTTGTACGCCGTTCTCTTCAAACGCAGCCTGGATATGGTCATTGATCTGTCGCTGTGTGGCTGCATCATGCTGCGTGGTGATAATGCGCAGTGAATATGCCATTTCAGGTTCACCAACTAGAACACTTAAATATTCATAATTGACATATAACAGCGGCGGACTGACATTGCCGGTAATGCTGTATGTGCCGACGATTTGCCACTTTGTTTCTTTGCCTTTCGTTTCGATCGTCAACCAGTCGCCGACTTTCAGATCGGGGAAGATCTGCAGCAGGTGGTTGCCGATGACGATGGCATTTTCATCTCCTGGCTGCAGCCAGCGGCCAGAGGTAATGATCGGGTCGATCAATTTGGAGGTGGAAGGAGGCGCTACGTAAACGATTTGCGTGCCAGCTTCATCCTCTCCCATTTTGAGAGTACCTGAGTATTCCAGCCAGCCTTCTGCACCTTCCACACCGGGGATGCCCATCGCGATGTTGGCAACCTTGTCGTAGCGGTAACCGCGGTCGAAGGCGATGTTGATGTCCGCGAGGAAATAGCCTTGGATATCTTCCATTACTTTATCAAAGGAAGCCCACAAGTTATACACACCGATAAAGACCGCGCCGCCAAGTACCAAAGTGAACAGCGTGATGAATAATCTTGTTTTACGTCGAAAAGTATTTCGCAATGAAATGCGGATGGGACGTGGGATCAACACCGAGTTTTGGTTGACCGAGTCGTCCTTTGGTTTGGCATTTCCGCCGAGGCCATAATCGCTCAACGCCTCGCGGACGGTAACCTTCACGCTGTTGTAGATCGGGAAGATCGCTGCAAACAAAGGGACAACCACCGCCACCAGTATCTGCTGCACCAAAGTGGATGTATATCCCTTGTAGAGGGTAGGGTAAAAGTTCAGCCATTGTGCCATTACGCCGCCAATGGCTGAGGCAGCCATATTTGCAAGTGGCACGGCAAGTATCAATGATCCAATTCCAAAGGCGAGGATCAAGATCAAATACATTCCGAATATTTGTACGGTGCTGCCGCCCGTAGCCTTCATAATGCCGATCTGCCGTGTGTGTTGGGTCATCAAGGCGGTGATGGTATTGACGATCAAAAAGCCGCTTAGCAGCACAGTCAGGTACCCAAGAATCGCAAGCACGAAGAAAACGCCTTGTGTGATGCTGTAAGCGAAGTGATGTCCAGGCTGGTATACGCTCACGAAATAGATCGTTGCGCCTGCGCGTTCCATGCGGTCTGCCACGGCTTGCGCAACGGCTGTCACATGCTCGGCATCTGTTTGCTTTTCGGTAACGCTGATCGAAAGCATCCCGTAACTGGAGATATCCCCGCCAAGCCATTCCAGGGTATTTGGCGTCACGTACGCATTCACAGTTTGGGCAAGGTTGTAAGGGATTCCTGTTACGGCATGCATGTACCCCGTCACGGTGATCTCGCGTTTTTTTCCATTCGCTAATTCGATCACCATCGTGTCGCCTGGCTTATAACCGAGCGAAAGCGCGCTGGCATCAAGAATGGTTTCCTTGGTGGCGTATGTCGGAATACTTATTTCGCCGCTTGCAGGTTTTAACGTGTTCAGTGTCAACTGGCTTGGGTCTTCGACGGCTGTAAAGTTTATATCCTTATAAGTTCCATCGGAAAGGAGGATGCGCGCACCCACAGAGGAAAACCCCTCCGCGGTATCTACGCCGGGCACCTCACGCGCCATCTTCACCATATCATCATTCAACGGCGAGGCATACACCTCTGCCTCTGAGGGATTTGCGGAAAGAAAATCGCTATCCATGCTTTCGTTCATGTATAAGCCGAGGTTGCTGTTGAAGCCAACTGCAAACGCACCGACCGCGATGGTGACGATGGTTAAGAAAGTCCGTCCGCGGTTGCTCCAAAAATCCGCCCAGACTTTTTTCCAGCGGCTGCCGATCATGACGAAACTCCCCGCCATGAGACATTTTCTCCTGCATGCTTGTTCGCCATCTGACGCAGCGCTTCATGCGTCGCCTCGGATTGATCCAGTAATTCTGTTAGCTGGTCATACCCGATGGCAAGTACCTCAACCGTTCCCGCCTCCGAGGCGCGGATGGACGCGCGATGTTTTGTCTCGTGGAAAAATTCCATTTCGCCGAAGCATTTTCCAGGTCCGAGTTGAAGCGCGATCACATCCGATTGATTGGGGCGCGGCAGGATCACTTCCACTGTTCCTTTGCTCACGATGTAGAACGTATCCGCATTCGTGCCCTCGGAAAGGATCATCGCGCCAGGTTCGAAGGTGAGCGCCCTGGCATTTTTTGCCGCCTGCAACAACTGGGTCGGAGTCAATGTAGGCATTGCTTTCGCCACATACTCGTTGACGATTTCGCCATCCGCGATGAGCGCAGTGCGGTGCGTGCGTTTTGCCAGACCGCTGTCATGCGTGACGATGATGATGGTCTTGCCCTTCGCTACGAGGTCATTGAATAAGGCAAATACAGACTCGGCCGTTTTAGAGTCAAGGTTACCAGTTGGTTCATCCGCGATGATGATGGGCGGATCGTTGGCAAGGGCGCGGGCAATTGCCACACGCTGCTGCTGCCCGCCCGAAAGTGCGGTAGGGAGTTTGTGCGCGTGGTCAGCAAGTTCCACAAGTTCGAGCAAATCCATTGCGCGTTTGCGGCGCTCATTGATGGGATACGTGCGGCAGAAATCCATCGGCAGCATGATGTTCTCGATGACCGAGATCATTGGCAGCAGTTGAAAGAATTGGAAGACAATGCCGAGATTCTTTCCGCGCCAGCGTGCCATTTGATTTTCGTTCAGTTCGTGAACCCCTGTCCCGTTGACCCACACTTCGCCCGTGGTGGGGCGGTCGATGCCTGTGATCATGTTCAGCAGAGTGGTCTTGCCGCTGCCTGATTTGCCGATAATGCTGACGAACTCTCCCGAGTTGATCTGCAAGCCCACGCCTTCCAGCGCGTGATAATCGCCGATGGCGGTCTTGTAATATTTGTTGACTTCGCGCAGATCAATGATAGGGCGCTTTTCAACCTGCGTGCGGTCATCCGTTTTTTGTTTGAAGAATGAAATAGCCATGTGTCAATTTCCTGTACTGCAACAATTCATGTTGCGCGGCGCGGCATGAATTGTTTATTTGAAAGTAACCACGGCGGTCATGCCCCAGCGCATGGCGGCATCTTTATCCTTGAGGAGGATGGTGACTTTATAAACTATATCGCCCTGGTTTTCTGTGTAGCCCTGTCCAATGGAAAGGACTTCGCCTTTTAATTCAACACCCGGGATGGCGTCCAATTTGACAGTGACAGGCTGCCCCTCTTTCAATTTGACGACATCGATCTCCGTCACATCCGTGGTGATGACTGTCCAATTGGAGATATCCGCTATTGTGACGGCGATCTCTCCCGCGTTGATCGAACTGCCAGTCCTTGCGCTCAACTCAGCCACAACACCATCAAACGGAGCGACGACGGAGAAGGCTGCCACTCCTGCTTTCGCTGCATTCAAGCGCGCTTCCAGTAAAGGCAGTTGATCTGAGTCGGGGCCGTCTTTTAGGCGGTCATAAACAAGCTGTGCCTGCTCCAGTTTGGCTTTTTTTAATGCGAGGTCGTTCTCAGCTTCCACGATCCAATCCTTTGGAGCGGGGCCGGTAAAACTCTTGGCCTTGATCTCGTATTGATAGCCGTACGGCGTGTTGGTCAAAACTCTTCGGGATTCTGTTTGTGGAACCCGCTTGTCATTCTGCAGATAAACGAGGTACTGGTAGGCTCTTTCGCTGGCTTCCTTGGCATCTTTCAAGTCGATGACTGCCTGGGCAAAATCTGTACCTCGGGAGTTGATCAGGTCATCCCATGCCTTCTGCGCGTTGACCAGTTCAACCTGTGCGGCGGTATAGTTCGCGTCCGATTCATTTCCGAGGCGGATGAGCAGATCGCCTTTTTTGACGAACTGACCTTCCTTCACGAGAACTTCGCCGATGGCCCCACTGGCATTGAAGGCTATTTCCGCATATTGAATAGGCTCAACACGTCCTTCCGCGATGATGGTATCGTCCGCTTTGACGGTGGGGATGGGGGTTGCGTTGGCAGCCGCTGCAGCTCGTGATGTGCCGCATGCTGAAACGAGCATGGCGAGAATGGCAAGTATTAATAGGGTCTGTTTTTTCATTATTTGTCTCCTTGTGCAGTGTCGCTGTGTTTTTAAACGAGGGTTGCTTACTTCTTACTTGTACTATCAAAGTAATACTAGTAATAAATAAATAATAGTATGAAATTGATAATATGTCAATGCTTTTGTGCGTTTTTTGTTTTCAGGTTGACTTACGATGCGGGTGCGGTTTAGTTGCAAAAAAAGAACTCAGGCAATTATTGCCTGAGTTCCAAGTAATGAAATAGGTGAGCTTTATTTTTCCAGCATCTGGCTGGCTTCTTCGTTGAGCCAGCGGCGGCCGTCGCGCGCGAGCAGGTCGTATGCTTCCGGTGGACCCCAGCTGCCGGGTTTGTACCCAGCCAACGGCGGAGTCTGATGCGTTTCCCAGGTTTGGAGAATGGGATCGATCAGAGCCCAGGCCGTTTCCACTTCATCTGCGCGAGTGAAGAGCGAAGCATCTCCTTGAATGGCGTCAAGCAGGAGACGTTCATACGATTCAGGGATCGCGGTTTCGCCGAAGGCTTCGGCGTAATGGAATTCCATATCCACCGAGCGGGTTTCAGAAACCGTATCGGGTGCCTTCGCCTCGAAGCGGACGTGTAAACCTTCGTCGGGCTGTAAATACAGCACAAGCATGTTCGGCTTCATGGTCTGCATGGGGAACATAGCAAGCGGCGGTTCTTTGAATTGAATGATGATCTGAGATTGTTTCTCGGCAAGATTTTTGCCAGAGCGCAAATAGAACGGCACACCCTTCCATCGCCAGTTGTTGATGTAAAGACGGAGCGCCGCGTAGGTGGGCGTGGTGGAATTCGGATTGACCTGCTCTTCGCTACGATAGCCTTTGTACTGTCCGCGAACCGTATTCGCCGACACTTGTTCGGGAGTCATGGGCTGCACGGCGCTGAGGACTTTTACTTTTTCGTTGCGCAAGTGACTTGCGCTGAAAGACGCGGGCGGCTCCATTGCCACGAGGGTGAGCAATTGCAAGAGATGATTTTGGAACATATCACGCAGCACGCCGACACTGTCATAAAAGCCTGCGCGATGTTCGAGCCCGACCTTCTCTGCCACAGTGATCTGGACATGGTCAATGTAAGTGCGGTTCCAGATTGGTTCAAAGATGGTGTTGGCAAAGCGTGTGAACAAAATGTTCTGCACGGTTTCCTTACCGAGATAGTGATCGATGCGGTAGATTTGGTTTTCGTTCAGCGCCTTGTGGACTTGATGATTCAGCGTGACCGCCGAGGCAAGGTCTGTGCCGAAAGGCTTTTCAAGCACCACGCGCCGCCAGGCACCATTTTCGTGTAACTGACCTGAGGCATCCAGATTATCAATAATGGCAGGGAAAAGCGTGGGTGGCAGCGCCATGTAAAAGAGACGATTGGCTTCTCCGTTTTCGAGTGTGGTGAGTGTGTCGGCAAGTTTTTGGAAATCGCCTGCTTCGGTGTATTTGCCTGAAAGATAGTGGAGATTTGGTGCAAAGATATTCCACTCTTCGTCGCTGAATTGATAGCCGGCGTGCTCTTTTAATCCTTTGAATAAATGCTCGCGAAATTGTTCATCGGTAAAGGTGGTTCCGCCGAAACCAACGATCTGGAATTTTTTTGGAGTACGTCGCTTGCGGAATAAATTAAAGAGTGAGGGAATCAACTTGCGTTGAGTTAAATCTCCAGATGCGCCGAAGATGATGATCGTCGTTAATAAACCATTATTGGGTAGGGTGTTCATAATAAAGTGACCATGGACAACAGACGACAGACGATGGGAAAATTCCCATGGTTGATGGTCTATCGTCAGTTGTCTGTCTTACTCTGCTTTCTTGATGGCGTGTCCGCCGAATTGATTGCGCAGGGCGGCCAACATGCGGGCGGGATAATTTTCCTCGTCACGGCTGGCGAAGCGCATTTGCAGCGCAAGGGTGATGATGGGTGCGGGTACATCGAGGTCGATGGATTCAAAAACGGTCCAGCGGCCTTCGCCAGAATCTGCGACCCAGGGCTTGATGTCTTTCAGTTCGGTGTCTTCGTCGAGAGCGTTGGCGGCGAGGTCAAGCAGCCATGAGCGGACAACGCTGCCGTTCTGCCAAATGTGTGAGATCTGGGAAAGGTCGAGTTCGAATTCTTTCTTGGCTTTCAAAATGCCAAAGCCTTCGGCAAAGGCTTGCATCATGCCGTATTCAATGCCGTTATGAACCATCTTCACATAGTGACCTGCGCCATGCGGGCCAACACGTCCCCAGCCTGTTTCTTTGCCGGGAGCGAGGGTTTCAAAGATGGGATTCAACTTTGCGGTGATCTCTTCTTTGCCGCCGATCATCAGGCTGTAGCCTTCGGTGAGTCCCCAAATGCCGCCGCTGGTGCCGCAGTCCACAAAGTCAATGCCTTTGGCTTCGAGCATGGCAGCGTGAGCAATGGTGTCTTTGTAATTCGAGTTGCCGCCGTCGATGATGATGTCACCTTTTTTCAAGAGGGACGCGACCTTTTCAATGGTCTCGGTGGTGGTTTTTCCAGATGGCACCATTACCCAAACGATCTTGGGGGAGGAGGTCAATTTGCCGACTGCTTCTTCCAAAGAGGAAGCGCCTTCCGCGCCAAGTTTGATGGCAGCTTCCACTGTCTCTTTTGTGCGAGCGTAACCGACCACACGATGCCCGCCGCGCACGAGGCGGGTAGCCATATTCAACCCCATTTTTCCTAAACCGATCAATGCTAATTCCATTTTGTATAAAGCTCCTTAGATTTTTTGTCATTATTGAAATTTGGTGGTTGAGTAGCTGCAAGCGAAGCGAGCAGCGTATCGAAACCACCCAATATATAAAATACTTAATGCTTGCCTATCACTTGTAGTCTCGATACGCCCTGCAAAGATCGTGCAGGGCTACTCGACCACCACAATAGTTTTTCACAAAAGACTTGCCGCTTCTGCGTCGATCATCCAGACCAGATTTCCATCTGTGGGTTTGATACGCTGGGCGGGGTATTGCTTGGGTTTGTACGCGCCATCCAAGACATTGAGCAATGTTTCAGCCTTATTCTTACCCGCCACCATGAACCAGACTTCGCGCGCATCGTTGATAACGAGTTGTGTCAATGTGACACGGTTGGCGGGGCGGTCTTGATAGTTGGCGGTGACTGCAAGAGTGGGGGAGGTCACGTCCACGGGCGAGTTGGGGAAGAGGGACGCGGTGTGTCCATCGTCACCCATGCCGAGCAGAACGAGATCAAATCTCGGCCAATCGAGCGGGGGTTCGGAGAAAACTTTCAAAGTGTGGGCATAATCTGTCGCAGCAGAATCAGGCGTGAGGTCCGAGTTGACGCGGTGGATGTTCGTCGTCCCAATTTTGTCGAACAAAACTTTTTTCGTTTGCCCGTAACTGTTGCCCGCGTCATCCACTGGCACGCAGCGTTCGTCGCCCCAAAAGAAATGCACACGGCTCCAATCCACATCGTGTTGGAATTGATTACCAAGCAGTTCATACAAACGCATAGGAGTGCCCCCGCCAGAAAGCGCAACGAGAAAATGCCCGCGCCCGGTGATGGCTTTGTTTGCAATGCCGACGAACGCCTGCGCCGCATATTGGCTTAGTTCTCTGATGTCTTTAAATGTTGTGACCATTTCCTACCGATTTTATCCTACTTGCGCCGTCGTGTGTTTTATTTGAGTGATTCGGCTTAGACAGTGTCATTCTGAGCGAAGCGAAGAATCTCGGAGTTCAGCGGTAGAGACCCTTCGCTTCGCTCAGGGAATCATGATTGGAAGTGTAGGGGCGATGACATGAAAATGATTTGTAAATTACGAGATAGCATGTAAAATTTGACTCATGACTCAAATTGACTTGAAGAAACTGCAAGCGCATCGCACGCGGACCTTTAGCCTGCCTCCCGCTAAAAGGCTTTCCTCTCCCTCCCAGGCATTGACCTTCGTCAACGCGCGCGGCTTCGTGTATTTTTGGCCCATCAAAGATATTGACCTGCCCTCGCTGTGGACAGCAGTTGCGGGGAACCGTCCTGTGGCCGATAAACACGATGACCCAGGCCACATCACATGGGGCTGGAAGGATGATGCCCTCGATAAGAAGATATGGTATTACGGCAAAATATTACGCGGCAAAGCCACGATGATCTCGCTGGAGGTCGCGCCTTATTTTTATGCGCTCTCCGAAAATTACGGCTCGCCCGAAGAGGATTATCTGATCGCCTATCACGAGGGACGTTTGACGCAAGCCTCGAAGCAAGTGTATGAGACCCTGCTCGATAACGGCGCATTGAATACCTTGGACTTGCGCAAGATGGCGAAGCTTTCCAACGCAAAGGATTCTGAATTCAACAAAGCGCTTGAGCAATTGCAACGAGACTTCAAAATTCTGCCCGTCGGCGTGGCGCAGGCAGGCGCGTGGAAGTATTCGCACATCTACGAGATCGTCACCCGTCATTACCCCGATCTTTCCGAGCAGGCACGCGCCATCAAAGAATCTCAGGCGCGCGCAAAACTGCTGGAGTTATATTTCAACATGGTCGGTGCCGCTCAACTGCGGGATGTGAACAAGCTATTCGGCTGGGGAAATGAGGTTGTGAAGAAGGCAGTCGGTAAATTGGTGGAAAGTGGTACGCTGGTGAATGCGGAACATCCCAAGTCAACGGGCGAGTGGGTGGGGTTGGTGAAGATGTGTAAGTAAGTCGCGGAATAAAGCAATAATTATGCGACGAAGGTATACCAAAGATTCCGAACCTGCTTTTGGTGTGCTTACACTCGTTTCCAGTAATTAATTAAGTATTTTTGCAGCCGATTAATTGGATAACAAACTATTGCGCCTATGAAAATGGGTATTGTGTCAACTGAAGAGGTGTTAATAATCTCAATGACAGGCTCGGCGTTGCCCGTCAACACAGTTACTATTGTTATGAACTTTAGTTTCCGCTAACTGGAAATGGCAAAGAAGAGAGGTAATGGTGTAAAGCGTGGTAATCTTGTTTTGCGAAAAAGAAATTCCACAACACCATTACCGAGATGAATCATACCATAG
>Ga0172373_10000072_pt1 | contig 135387 bp, 92 predicted proteins | sample Lak10m_2_FD_114546 | JGI IMG/M metagenome (GOLD analysis project Ga0172373, IMG submission 114546) | Freshwater microbial communities from Kabuno Bay, South-Kivu, Congo - kab_092012_10m | ecosystem: Environmental > Aquatic > Freshwater > Lake | place: Democratic Republic of the Congo... | reverse complement strand
CGAGAAGGGTGTGCCCCGACTCGCCACGTGACCTCAACGAACCGAACCGCCGGATGCGGACCCGCATGTCCGGTGGTGTGGCAGGGGAACGGCGGGAGCATCCCGCCGTCCCCTATGCCGATGGTGGATGCCATGTAGGTACAGGTGCGAGGACTGCGACCGGCCGCCCCATCGGCACGTCGGCGGAGGTGGGACGCGAACATGCCAGCGGGTGCGCAAGGGTGGTATCAGCGGACCATGCGCCTCCGGTCGACGATCGCCGCTCGCCTGCTGACCTTCACGATGGCCCTCCTCGCCGTGAGCCCGGCGCTCGCCCAGGGTCTCTCGAGCAACGCTGAAGCTCCTCGCGAGGGTGAGGAGGTCAAGGGCGACACCAAGGTCGTCGACATCGACGAGGTCGAGCGTGGTGTCTTCGTCTCCGTCGACTACGGCCCCGCCTACTACATCCCGACGCCGGGGGCCGGCTTCCTCGACATCAACCCGACGGGCACCGTGCCGGCGACGCGCTTCGGCGTCCGCGTCGGTTACGACATCCTCAACAACCTCGCCGTCGACGCGTTCGTGCTCGGCGCCTTCCAGAGCGGCGTCATCAACCTCGACGACGTCCGCGAGGGCAAGACCACCGGCGACATCGCCCACATCGCTCCCGGCATCGGCGCGCGCTTCGCGTTCGTGACGACGGAGCGGGTGTTTGCCTACGCCCGCGTCGGCGTCGGCTACGCGCTGTGGTTCCCCGCCGAGCTCGCCGGGACGACGGGCTCCATCCACACCGACGCGTCGCTGGGCATCGAGTACTACACGAAGCTCCGGCATGTGTCGGTCGGCGTCGAGGCCGACTTCCAGGCGCTGCTGCTGCCGATGACCTTCGGCATCCACGTCTACCCCACCCTCAAGTACACCTTCTGACCGGCCTGCATGTCCCAGGCGGAGCACCCATGACGTCGACGACGCCCTCCGGCGCGCCGGCGCCCATCTCGGGCGTCGACGGCCTCCCCGTGCACCAGGATCCCGCGCTCGGCGCCGACGACGCCGATGTCGCCGCCGCCGTGGCCCACGTCGACACGCTGGTGGCCAGCGGCGACCTCCGTGGCGCCCTCGCGGCGCTCGGCACCGCGCTCGGCCAGTGCCGCACCGACGCTGGCGTGGGCCTCGTCGCGGCGCGCCTCGATCAGCTCGCCGACGCCGGCGCCGATGCCGACGCCCTGCTCGGGCTCGTCGGTCGTGCCCTCGATCGCGTCGTCGGTGTCGACGTCGAGAGCCGCCTGCTGCGGACCCGCGTGAAGCTGCACGAGAAGGCCGGCCACCTCGAGCCGGCGCTCGTCGCGATGCAGCGGCTGGCGCACCGCCTCGACGACGCCGCGGAGCGCGCCACCCTCCTTGAGCGGATGGGCGACATCGCCGCCAGCCTCGGGCAGCAGCAGCAGGCGCTGATCCACCTGCAGGCGGCGTTTCGCGCCGATCGGCAGCGTGTGTCGGCGACGATGAAGGCCGCCGCCATCTACTTCGACACCGGTCGCGAGGAGCAGGCCAAGCAGCTGCTCGACGTGCTCTCGACCCAGCTGGCGTCGCCGACGCCCCAGCAGCAGCAGCAGCTCGCCGAGCAGTACCTGCGCGCCGCCGAGGCGTTGCTCGTTCGGCCGCAGTCCCACGGCGTCGTCCGCGACGCGCTCGATCGGGTGGCCCGCCTTGCTCCCGAGCTCGCCCGCGGCAAGACCCTGCGCGCCGAGCTCGAGGCCTTCCCGCAGGCGTGGAAGGACCATGTCCGTCGTCTGCGGGACGCCGCCCTCGACGCGCGCGACAAGCGCGACGCCGCCCGCCGCTACCTCGCCATCGCCCAGATCCACGCCGCCTACGCCCGCGGCGACGCCCAGATCGAGCAGAACGTCGAGAAGTGCCTGCTGCTCGCGCCGGGCTACCGGCCCGCCATCAAGTTCCTCGAGCAGCTCTATCGCGAGGACGGGCGCCTCAACGAGCTCATCGAGCGCGTGAAGAAGCTCGCCGATGGCGTGCGCGCCACCGACGTCGCCGTCGACCTCTGGCTGTTCGTGGCCGTGCTGCTCGCCGAGCGCGGCGCGAGCCCCGACGAGCTGGCGGCTGCCTACGACAAGGTCCGCGCCATCGATCCGCGCAACGTCGCGGCCATCCACGCGCTCACCGAGCTGCACCTCGAGCACGGCAACTACGACCGCGCCGTCGTCGTCATGGAGGCCTTCGTCAAGGAGAGCGCCGACGCCGCCGCCCGCGCCCAGACCCTTCGTCAACTCTCCCGCCTCTACGAGGTCGAGCTGCAGGACCTCGGCAAGGCCGCCGAGCGCCTCGAGCAGATGCGCGAACTCGTCGACGGTGACGACGAGGACGCCGTCCTTGCCCACCTCGTCGATCTCTACGAGCGCCTCGACGCGCCGGAGAAGCTGGCCGCGGCCCTCGAGCAGCGCTCCCGCGTCGTGCGCAAGCGCAGCGAGGTCGCCGACGAGGTGCAGCTGCTCGAGCGGCTGTTCGGCCTCTACCAGGGGCCCCTCGCCCAGCCCGAGAAGGCCTTCTCGGTGGGCCGTCGTCTGTTCGCGCTGCAGCCGCGTGGCCCCCTCGAGGCCGAGCTGTCCCGCCTCGCCGAGTCCCTCGGCCGTGGCGCCGACCTCGCCGCCGCCCTCGTCGACGCCGCCGCTCGCCCCGGCGGCGCCGGTGAGGCCCGCCGTTTGCGCCTGCGGGCCGCCGAGGTGTTCCTCGGCGTCGGCGACCGCAAGCGCGCCCGCCAGATCCTCGATCAGCTCCTCGAGGCCGATCCCCGCGACCCCGGCGCGACGGCCCTCATCGACGCCCTCCTCGCCAAGGACGCTGCACCCGAAGAGCACGCCGCCATCCTCGAGGGGCGCCTGCGCCTGCAGACCGACCCGGTCGAGCGCGCCCGCACGCTCGTCGCCCTCGGCGACACGTTGCTGCGGATGCGCCGCGCCGACGACGCCATCGCCGCCTTCCAGCAGGCCATCGACAGCGACGCGGCGAGCCGCCCGGCGCTCGAGAAGCTGGAGGCCACCCTGCGCGCCCAGGAGCGCTGGGGCGACCTCGCCGTCTGCATCGAGCGACGCGCGCGCACCGAGGCCGACCTCGGCGACGCGGCGGCCTCCGCGGCGGCATCGCTCCGCCTCGCCCGCCTCTACGAGGAGCGTCTCGAACGCGGCGCCGACGCCGCCGAGCTCTACCTGCGGGCCTACGACGCCCTCGGTGACGCCGTCGCCGCCGACGACACCCGCCGTGTCGATGTGCTGCGCGCCCTCGAGCGGCTGCTTGAGCGCGGTGTGGCCGCCGTCGAGATCGCCGAGGCCCTCCAGCCCTGGTACGCCCAGGTCGGCAACTGGCGTCGTCACGTCGAGATGCAGGCGATCCGTCGCGGCGCCGAGGATCGCCCGGCCGCGCGCGCGTCGCTGTCGCGCGCGATGGTGCGGGTCTTCGAGGAGCAGCTGAAGTCGCCGCGTGAGGCGTTCGACGCCGCCGGCGAGGTCCTGCTCGATGATCCCTCGTCGGGTGAGGCCCTCGAGGAGGCCGCGCGGCTCGCCGACGTCGCCCAGGCCCACGCCCGCTTCGCCGAGCTCATCGGCCAGGCCGCCGATCGCGTCCCCGACGGCCCCGCGCGCGCCGCGCTGCTGGCCCGCCGGGCCGCGCTGCTTGAGGGTGTCCTCGGCAACGAGGTGGCCGCCATCGAGGCGCACCGCGCCATCCTCAAGACCCAGCCCCACAACGTCGAGTCCCTCGACGCCCTCGCCGGCTTGCTCGAGGCCCGCGAGTCGTGGGCGGAGCTGCGTCCGGTGCTCGAGCAGCGCATCGCGGCCACGCCCGCCGACGACGCCGGCCCCGTCTCCGGTCGGCTCGGTCTGCTCCTCGCCCGTCGCTTCCCCGACGCCGACGCGCGCCCGTGGTTGGAGCGTTCGCTGCAGGGGGCCCGGCCGCTCGCCGGGGAGAAGCGCGTCGAGGTCCTCCGCGAGATCGTCGCCATCCAGCGCAAGGCGCTGGCCGCCGATCCGGCCCAGGCCCAGGGCCTCGCCGACGTGCTGGCGAGCCTCGCCAGCGAGCTGGCCGGCCGCGATCGCAGCGCCGTGCGCGCCGAGCTTGGCGACGTCCTGCGCGTGCACCTCAAGCGCTTCCGCGACGCCCTGTCGGCCTACGACGCCGCCATCGCCAACGACGGCGAGAACACGGTGGCCTGGGAGGGCGTCCGCGCCGTCCTCGAGTCGGCCGAGGCGACCCCGCAGGAGCGCCAGGCCGCTGGCCGCACGCTGCTGCAGCGCGCCGAGCAGACCCACAATGCGGCGCTGCAGGCGGCCGTCCTGCAGACCCTCTACATCGTCGAGCCGAACCTGCAGGCGCGGCGCGCCATCGTCGCGCAGCTGGCGACGATCCTCGTCGACGACCTCGACGCCGCCGACGATGCCCTCGATCTGTTGCTGCGGCACATCGAGACCGATCCGGATGACGAGCCTGTGCGGCGTCAGGCCGAGGCCGTCGCCGCCGGTCTCGCCCGCGCCGACGACCTCTTCGCCGTCTACCGCCGCCTGCGTGAGTCGTCGGATCGGACCATCGCCCGCCTCTACGCCGAGCGCCTCGCCGCCCTCGCCACGAGCCGCGGCGACCTCGACGGCGCCGTCGAGGCGCTGCAGTTCCTCGCGCGCCTCGAGCCGGCCGAGCCGCAGCACTGGCAGCGCCTCGTCGAGATCTTCGAGCGCAAGCACGATCCGCTCGCCGTCGCCGACGCCATGACCCGGGTGGCCGCCCTGTCGCCGGCCGGTGCGCGTGTCGAGCGCCTGCTCGAACTCGCCGACTACTGCGCCGAGACCCTCGAGGACGACGAGCGCGGCCTGGCCGCGCTGCGTGAGGCCACCGGCCTGCGCCCCGACGACGACACCATCCTCGCGCGCCTCGAGGGGCGCCTGCGCCTCGCCCGGCTCGAGGGGCAGGAACTCGCCGACGTCATCGCCCGCCGGGCGGGCCTGCAGCAGGCCCCCGCGGCGAAGGCCGCGATGCTCGCCGAGCACGCGGCCCTCACGTTCCGCCTCGGCGACGCCGCCACCGCGGTGAGTTCGCTGCTGGCCTCGCTGCGCGTCGAGCGTGACGGGCAGTCGACCCTCAAGGTCACCGAACTCCTGCAGCGCATCGCCGTGCGCGACGACGAGGCCGGCCTCGCGGCGCTCGACGCGATCATCGAGCACCACCGCGAGCAGAAGGCGTGGCAGCCCCTCGTCGAGTCGCTCGAGATTGCGGCCCAGAAGCGCCCCGCGGGCGAAGACCGCGCCCGCCTCTTCGACGAGATCTCCGACCTCAACGAGCGCGCGCTGCGCGTCCCGCAGCTGGCCTTCATGGCGACGTGCCGCGCGCTGCGCGACCAGCCTGGTGAGGAGCGTCTCGCGCGGGCCCGTGCGCTCGCCGCCGCCACCGACAGCCACGGCGACCTGCTTGAGGTCTGCGAGGACGTCGCCGAGGCGTGGAGCCGCCACCCCGGCGGTGTCCCGACCGCGCTGCGCTTCCTGCAGGAAGCCGCCGCCGTGGCCGCGATCCTCGACGACAACGCCGCCGCGGTCCAGGTCGCCCAGGCGACCCTCAAGCTCGATCCGGCCAACGGCGAGGCCCTCGCCGTCCTCGAGCGCATCCACCGCGCCGAGGCCGACCAGCGCGGCCTCCTCGAGGTGCTGCGTCGACGCGTCGAGCAGGCTGTCGACGACACGGCCCGCCGCGCGGCCCTCCTCGAGATGGCCCGCCTCACCGCCGGCCAGGACGACGCCACCGCCGAGGCCGCGCTCGGTCGCTGCCTGCAGATCGACGGGCACGACGCAGACGCGCTCACGATGCTCGACGACCTCTACGAGCGGAGCGGCAACTCGGCCGCCCACGTCGCCGTCCTCGAGCGGCGCATCGAGCGCGAGACCGACACCGCGGCGCGCGCGCGCCTGCGGGCCCGTCTCGGCCTGCTGCGCCTGCGTCGTCGTGGCGATCCCGGTGGTGCCCTCGACGAGCTGAGCGCCGCCGTCGTCGACGGTGTCGGTCTGCCCGAGGTCCGCGCCGGCCTCGAGGTCCTCCTCGAGCACGCCCGTTCCCGCGGCGCCCCGCCCGTCGCCGTCGTCGCGGAGCTGCTCGAGCGCGCGCTGCGCGCCCAGGGTGATTTCGTCAGCGTGCCGCCGGTGTTGGAACTCCGCCTCCTTGGCGCGGGCGATCACGGCGACCGCGCCGCGCTCCTCGCCGAGATCGCGACCGTCCAGGAGAAGCTGTGCCAGCCTTCGCTCGCCTTCATGGCGATCTGTCGGGCGGTGAAGGAACTCCCCGACGACGTCAGCCTTCGTCGTGAGGCCGAGCGCCTCGCGGCCGCGACCGACTCGCTGGAGACCCTTGCCGTCGTCTACGAAGACGTCCTCGACGCTGTGCGCGATCCCGCCACGCGGGTCCTGCTGCACAAGCGCATCGCCGAGCTGGCCGAGGCTGGTGGCGACGCCGACACCGCCCGGCAGCGGCTCGTGGCCGCCGTCCAGGCCGGCGCCACCGACAGCGCGACGCTTCTGGAGCTGGTGCGCCTCACGCGTCAGACGGGCTCTCCGCAGGAACTCTCCAGCGTGCTGCTCCGCCTGGCCGAGGCCGCCGTCGGCGAGGCCAACGTCGAGGTCGCCCACGACGCCTACGCCGAGCTCGCCGACGTCGACGAGAACATCGGCAACCTGACCGGCGCCATCCACGCGAGCCGGGAGCTGCTCGCCATCGATCCGAACGATCGCGGTGCGCGCTCGACGCTGGAGCGCCTGCTCGGGCGTGCCGAGCGGTGGCAGGACCTCGCCGAGCTGCTCGCCGACGGCGTCAAGCGCGGCGCCACGCCCGAGGAGCAGGCCAACACCCTTTCGCGCCTCGTCCACGTCCAGCTCGAGCGGCTGCGTGATGTGCCCGGCGCGCTGACGTCGCTGCGGACGCTGTCGGCGACGCTGCCGACGTCGGAGGCCATCGTCACCCTCGGCTCGCGGGCCCTGATCTCGCTCGTCGGCGACGGTCGCCCCGAGGCGAAGCAGTGGCGCGCCGAGCTCGCCGTCATCCTTGAGCCCCGCTACGAGGCCCAGGGCGCCTGGGCCGAGCTGGCGCCGGTGCTGCGCCTGCGGCTCGACCTCGAGCGCGGTGCCGACGAGCGCAAGCGCCTCTGGTTGCGCATCATCGACATCGAGGAGCGGCTGCTCAACAAGCCCGAGGCGGCGATGCTCTCGCTGTCGCGCGCGCTCACCGAGGACCCGGCCGATAACTCCCTGCGCGAGCGCGCCGAGCGCCTGAGCGTCCGCCTCCACGACCTCGAGAGCCTCCTCGGTCTCTACGAAGACCTCATCGGCCGCCTGGCGGTGAAGGATCCGCTCCGCATCTCCTACGCCACCCGCTGCGCCGAGCTGTTCGAGGGCGGCGTCGGCGACCCGACCCGCGCCGCCGAGATGTACGAGCAGGCCTGGACGGCGACGGTGGCGCAGGAGCGTCCCGTCGAGGACCGGCTGAAGCTCCTCGAGCGCGTCGAGCGCCTCTACCGCGCCGTCGGCGATCCGCCCCGGCTCGCGGCGACCCTCAAGCGCCGCGCCGACGTCCTCGGCACCTCGTCGCCGGCGGCGGCGCGGCAGCAGCTCTTCGAGGCCGCGACGATCGAGGTGCATGGTCTGCAGGACTACGGCGCGGCCATCACGACGCTGCGTCGCCTGCTGGAACTGGCGCCCAACGACCTGCCGGCCCTGCGCGCCCTCGAGGACGCCTGCGAGCGCCAGCAGCGCTGGCCCGATCTCGCCGACACCCTCGAGCGCGAGCTCGGCGTCATCGGTGAGAGCGACCCGGCCCGCGCTCTCGAAGCGCGCTTCAAGCTCGGTGTCGTCCTCGACACCCACCTCGCCCTCGCCGACGAGGCCCTCGTGCAGTTCCAGGCCATCCTCGCGGTGCGCCCGGACCACAAGGAGACCCGCGCCTACCTCGAGACCCGCATCGTCGCCCGCTCGACGGGCAACTTCGACGGCGCCACCTTCCTGCAGCAGTCGTACGAGCGTACCGGCGACTGGCAGAAGGCCATCGAGGTCCTGCAGGGCCAGGTGCCCGAGCTCGAGCGTCGTGGCGACAAGCGCGAGATCCGTCAGCACCTCACGCGCATCGCCGACCTCCAGGAGAACGAGCTCAAGGCTCCGGACCTCGCCTTCGTCACGCTGTGCCGTGCGATGAAGCACGACCCGACGGATCAGCATCTGCGCCAGCGTCTCCGTCGGCTTGCCAACGCCAGCGACGTCGTCGACGACCTCAGCGAGGTCCTCGAGGACGAGGCCCTTGCGGCCGAGGTGGGCGGCAAGAGCAGCCTCGCCGCCGAGCTGCGTGAAGACGCGGCCCGCATGTACGCCGAGGACATGGGCGACGTGCCCCGCGCCATCGCCGCCTACGAGGCCGTGCTCGAGAAGAACCCGGGGCGGCTCGTGCCGCTGGAGGCCCTCTCGGACCTCTACCCGAAGGTCGGCCGCTTCGCCGACGTCGAGAAGGCCCTGCGCCGTCGCCTGATGTTCAAGGACGACCCCCACGATCGGGTCGCCCTCCTCATCGAGCTGGGCCGCGTGCTCCTCGACCACCTCGACCGGCCCGAGGACGCCGCCGTCCCCCTCGAGGAGGTCCGCCGCATCGATGCGTCGAATGTCCCGGCGCGCCGGCTGCTCATCGCCGTCTGCGATGAGCAGGGCCACCAGGCCGCGTTGCGTCGGCTGCTCGAGGAGGAACTCGACAGCTGTCGCGTCAACAGCGACGCCGAGGGGCTCGCGAACGCCCGCCGTCGTCTTGCCGTGCTCCTCGCCGAGCAGCTCGGCGACGTGCCTGCCGCCATCCCGCTGTGGGAGGAGGAGCGCGCCGCTGCCGCAACGCGCACGGCGACCGACGCCACCTTCACGACGCTGGAGCGCCTCTACACGCAGGCCGAGCGTTGGGTCGACCTCAAGAACCTCTACGAAGAGGCGCTCAAGCACGAGCGCGATCCCGCGCTCATCTCGGGCCTCACCGGCAAGCTCGGTGAGGTGCTCTCGGTGCACCTCGGAGGCAAGGAGGAGGCCGTCCTCCGCCACCTCAAGGTCCTCGAGCTCGAGCCGCAGAACCAGCAGTCCCTCGACGCCCTGCGCCAGCTGTATCCGGCGCTGGAGCGTTACGAGGAGCTGGTGGCGTTGCTGCGTCGCATGATGCGGACCACTGGCGAGGCGCGCCGGCTCAAGGAGCTGCGCTTCCAGCTGGCCGAGACCCTCGGTGGCAAGCTCGGCAAGCGGGCCGAGGCCGTCGAGACCGGGCGCCGCATCCTCGACATCGAGCCCCACACCGCGCAGGAGCTCGATCGTCTCGCCGGCATCTTCCGCACCTGTGAGGCGTGGGAGGAGCTGGCCGACGTCCTCGAGCGCCTCGCCGTGCAGCTTGAGGGGCCGACGCGCGTGCGTCGCCTCCTCGAGATCGCCGACGTCTTCGAGCAGAACCTGCAGCGTGGCCGCCTGGCGGCGCCGGCGTACGAGAAGATCCTCCTCGTCGAGCCACGGCACGACCGCGCCTACGACCGCCTTTGCGCCATCTACGCCGACAACGCCGACTGGCAGCGCCTGATCGCGCTGAAGGAAGAGCGGGTGAAGGCCACCGATGGTCACGTCGAGCGCGTGCACCTGCTGCGCGAGATCGGCGCCCTCTACGACGAGAAGCTCGCCCAGAAGTCCCTCGCCTTCCTCGCGGCCTGCCGCGCGTTCCGCGAGAACTACGACGACGCCGACGTCGCCGCCTGGATGGACCGGCTCGCCCTCGAGACGGACTCCGTCGACGAGCTCGTCACGATCTACGACGACGCCCTCGAGAGCCTCAGCAATGAGGGGCGCATCCTCGCGACGCACCTGCGCATGGCCGAGCTGGCCTGGAAGCACCTCGGCTCACCCAACGACGCCGAGGTCCACTTCAAGCGGGTGCTCGAGTACGACGCGCGGTCCAACGCGGCCCTCGACGGCCTCGCGGCGCTGTACGAGAGCCTCGATCGACCGAAGGACACCGTCGCCATCTACGAGCGGCGTGTGGAGCAGGCTGCCGACGTGCCCGGGCGCGTCGAGTGGCTGCGCCGCATCGCGAAGGTCCTCGACCAGAAGGCGAGGGACGTCGACGGCGCCATTTCGGCCTACAAGCGCATCACCGAGCTCGATGGCACCAACGCCCTCGCGCTGAAAGAACTCGCCGAGCTGCTCGAGCGCGAAATGCGCTGGCCGGCCCTCATCAACGTGCTGAAGCGCAGCGAGGAGCTGGCGCCGACGACGGAAGAGCGCCTCGCGATCCGGTATCGCACGGCCGGGCTGTGGGAGACCGAACTCGACAACCCCGATCAGGCCATCGCGGTGTACCGCACGGTCCTCGACGAGGACCCCGGGCATCAGCTGGCGCTGAAGGCCCTCGAGCGGCTGTTCACTGCGCTCAACCGTCCCGAGGAGCTGCTCAAGGTCTTCGAGCGCATGGCGCAGCTGGCGCCGACGGCGGAGGAGGCGGTGCGCCTCCTCAACAAGATCGCCGCGGTACACGAGGAGAGCTTCGAGGATCTGCGTTCGGCGGCCAATGCCCACGAGCGCATCCTGCAGGTCGACCCGCAGAACATCCCCGCCATCAAGAACCTGCAGCGCCTGTTGCGGGCGCTGGGGGAGTGGGAGCTGCTGGTGCAGGCCTACGAGCTGCACATCTCGCTGGCCCGTGACCCGAAGGAGATCGTCGGGCTCTACCTCGCCATGGGCGAGGTCTACGCGAAGGAGCTTGGACGGACCGACAAGGCCGAGGCCGTCTACAACGCCGCCCTCGAGTTCGATCCGTCGTCGCAGGACGCGATCCACTCGCTCGGCTCGCTCTACGAGAAGAGCGGCAACTGGTTCAACGCGCTCGAGAAGCTCCAGCAGGAGGCCCAGCTCAAGGGCGCGTCACCCGAGGCCGTCGAGACCTACTACCGCATCGGCAAGATCAACGAGGACATGCTCCTCGACCAGGGCAACGCGGTCATCGCCTACCGCGCCGCGCTGCAGATCGAGCCGTCGCACATCCCCTCGATCCAGGCCCTCAAGGAGATCGCGGCCTCGCGCAGCGACCACCAGGAGCGGCTCAAGTGGCTGCGCGCCGAGGCGCAGTACACCCGCGACGAGGTCGAGCGCACGGCGGTGCACACGGCGACCGGCCTGTTCCTGCAGGACACCCTGTCGGACCTCGAGGGCGCGTCGACAGAGTTCGAGAAGGCCCTCGCCCTCAGCTATGACCACCTGCCGGCAGCCAGGCCCCTCGCCGACATCTGCTTCCGCGACGAGAACTGGAACCGCGCCGAGCAGCTCCTCGACATCGTCGTCGAGAGACTCGACCCGAACACCGAAGCAGCCGAACTGTGCCGTCAGCACTATCGGCTCGGTTACGTCTGCGAGAAGCTCCAGAAGGAGAGCAAGGCCCTCAAGCACTACCAGCGGGCCTACGAAATCGACTCGACGTACCTGCCGGCGCTCGAGGGTCTCGGGGCGGCGCTGTCGCGTGCCGGTCGCTGGGACGACGCCAGCAAGGTCTACCAGGCGATCCTCATCCATCACCGCGATGGCCTGACCGACGCCGAGATCGTCGACTACTACCAGCAGCTTGCCGACCTGAACCACAAGCTCGTGCAGAGCGACCGGGCCATCAAGAACCTCGAGAAGGCCCTCGAGCTCGACCCGAGCCACGCGCCCTCGCTGCGCCTGCTCGCCACCGTCTACGAGGGCGAGCAGAAGTTCGAGGACGCCTACGAGGCGATGATGCGGCTCGTGCCGCAGGTGTCGGGCGATGAGCGGGTCAACCTGCTCATCGAGATCGGGCGGCTCGCCAAGAGCGAGCTCGACGACCCCTACCGCGCCATCGACGCCTACGAAGACGCCAACCGGCAGCGGCCCGGCGACCGCGACATCCTCAACGCGCTGCTGCAGCTCTACCGCCACGCCCGTCAGGGGCCGCGCGCGGTCGAGATCCTCGAGGAACTCGTCCGCATCGAGCCCGACGAGAAGGCCCGCGTCCGCCTCAACCAGACCCTCGGTGAGGTCTGGCGCGACGAGCTGAAGAACGATGCCCGCGCGGTGCAGTACTTCAACGCGGCCCTCGACCTCGATCCGACCTTCGTGAAGGCCTTCGAGTCCATCGAGTCGCTGCTGTCGTCGGTGGGCAACTGGCAGGGCCTCGAGGAGAACTACATCGCGATGCTCAAGCGGCTGCCCCAGGCGGACCCGCGCGGCATCAAGGGTGTGCTGTGGAAGAACCTCGGTGACCTCTACCGGTTCAAGCTGAAGAACCTCGCCGGCGCGACGCAGGCCTACACCGTCGTCGCCAAGATGCAGCCCAACGACGTGCCGACCCTCGAGGTCCTCGCCGACCTGCTCAGCAAGAACCCGGCGGCCGTCGACGACGCCATCCTCACCTGGCAGCGCCTCATCCAGCTCGACCCCGACAAGATGACGCGTCCGCTCCACGAGCTGGTGCGCCTCTACCTCGGCCGCAAGCTGAACGATCGCGCCTATCTGGCCTGCACGGTGCTCAACGCCGTGAAGGACATCTCGCCGCAGGAGCAGCAGCTCCTCGCCGGGTTCCAGAAGCAGGTGCAGGCGCAGGCGAAGCGGGCGATGACGGACAAGCTGTGGGACCAGCTCCTCATGCACCCCGATGCGCGGTCGCCGCTGGCGCAGCTGTCGACGATGCTGTGGCGCTCTGCTGGTTCGGCGCTGATGCGGCAGCCGAAGGACTACGGCTTCGACAAGAAGAAGCTCTGGGAGAAGCAGGAGCTGGATGCGCCGGTGCCGATGTACTTCGTCACCCAGCTCAAGTACGTCCGCGGCGTCCTCAACGTCGGCGCCTTCGAGCTGTGGGAGAAGCTCGACGGGGCGGAGGCGTTGTCGCCGCTGGCCCTTGAGACGCCGACGCTCGCGATCGGCAAGGGCAACCCGACGCTGCGCGACACCAACGCACGCTCGCTCTGGTTCCAGATCGCGCGTCAGGTGGCGGGCCTGCGACCGGCGTTCATCCTCGCCCGGACGCTGGGCGCGCAGCGCTTCAACGCCCTCATCGAGGTCACCATCAAGCTCGTCGAGCCGCGCTACCCGGTGAAGTCGGACCCGCGTGAGGTGCAGGACGTCGAGCGGGCCCTCGCCCGCATCGCGCAGCCCCTCGCGAACGCCGCGCGCCCCGTCGTGGCGGAGCTGCTGAAGACCCGGCAGGCCGTGAACACCAAGGCCTTCCTCGAGGCGATGGAGCTCACGTCGCTGCGCACCGGCTACCTGATCACCGGCGACCTCGACCTCGCGCTGTCGCTGGCGAAGCAGGCCGATCCGGCGGCGATCCCGCTGCCGTACGCGACGAAGGCGAAGGATCTGCTCACCTTCGCCGTGTCCGAGGAGCACTTCGAGCTGCGGCGCCTGCTCGGCATCTCGCTGCCGTGATCGTCGACGTGTGACGCGCGCCACCTCCGCCGGGGGTGGCGCGCGCTGCACTTCGGGGCCCGCCGCATCCGGATGCGCGCGCAGGCATCGGTCGATCGGCGTAGACGGGTCGTCGTAAGCGCCTTCGCCGACGCGTGCGCGTCTCTCCCACCGCATGCTGCATGTCGTGGGATGGAGGTGCGGATGCGACACGCTGCGAGCTCGATGACCCTGGTGCTGGCCCTTCTCGCGGGGTGCGGTGTCTCCCCCGACAGCGACGGCCCGGTGCCGTGGCAGGGCGACGCCGCCAACTCCCTGCTCGACGACGGCATCGAAGACGACGGCACCGACGACGGCGCGTTGCCGGAACCCGAGCCGGAACCTGAGCCCGAACCTGAGCCGCAGCCCGAGCCCGAGCCCGAGCCCCTGCCGGACCCCGACGGCTGGCCCGCCGACCACGTCGCCCTCGAGGACGAGATGCTGCGCCTCGTGAACGCGTTCCGGGCGACGGGCGGCGACTGCCCCAGCGGCAGCTTCGGTCCCCGCCCGGCGCTGCGGATGGACCCGGCCCTGCGTCGTGCGGCCCGCCTGCACAGCGCCGACATGGCCGAGAACAACTACTTCGATCACACCTCGCAGGACGGTCGCTCGCCGTGGCAGCGCATGGGCGAGGCCGGCTACACGGGCCAGCCGGCGGCGGAGAACATCGCGGCGGGCAACCGCACGGCGGCGGCGACGTTCGAGCAGTGGCGCAATAGCGACGGCCACTGCCGCAACATGATGACCCAGAACGCCAACGAGATCGGCGTGGGCTACGCCGAGGGCGGCTCCTTCGGCAGCTACTGGACCCAGACCTTCGGTGCCCGCTGAACTGCATGGGGCACGTCGACGACGGGCAGGGCCGCCGCATGGCGGCCTCGCTCTATTGACGGGGCCGCATCCGGGCGTGACATGGCACCATGCGTCACGGTCCCCGCCACCTGCTCTCGACCCTCGACTGGTCCCGCGCCGAGCTCCAGTCCATCCTCGACGACGCGCGCGCCCTCAAGAAGCGCCCGCACACGAGTGACCTCGCCGGCAAGGGCATCGCCCTCGTGTTCTTCAACCCGTCGCTGCGGACCCGCACGAGCTTCGAGCTGGGCGCCCATCACCTTGGCATGAAGGCGATCGTGCTGGAGCCCGGCAAGGGCGCGTGGCCGATCGAGTTCGACGACGACGTCATCATGGACGGCGAGCCCGAGGAGCACATCCGCGAGGTGGCGCGCGTGCTGTCGCGCTACGTCGACGCCATCGCCGTCCGCGCCTTCCCGAAGTTCCAGGACTGGAACGTCGACCGGCAGGACAAGGTCATCAACGCCTTCGCCCGCTTCGCGACGGTGCCGGTCATCAACATGGAGACCATCACGCACCCTTGTCAGGAGCTCGCGCTCATGCAGGCCCTGCAGGATCGGCTCATCACGACGGACAGGAAGAAGTTCGTCCTCACCTGGACGTACCACCCGAAGCCGTTGAACACCGCCGTCGCCAACTCCGGCCTGATCATCGCCGCGAAGTTCGGCTTCGACGTCACGCTGCTGTGCCCGACGCCGGAGTACGTCCTCGACGAGCGCTACATGAACGCGGCGAAGCAGTACTGCGCCGACAACGGCGCGAGCTTCACCGTCAGCCACGACATCGCCAGCGCCTACGCCGGCGCCGACGTCGTCTACGCCAAGAGCTGGGGCGCCCTGCCGTACTTCGGGCGCTGGGCCGACGAGAAGCCCATCCGCGACGCCCACAAGCACTTCATCGTCGACGAAGCCAAGATGGCCAAGACCAACAACGGCCTGTTCTCGCACTGCCTGCCAGTGCGGCGCGGCGTGAAGGTCACCGCCGGCGTTCTCGACTCCCCGCGCTCGATCCACATCGACGAGGCCGAGAACCGCATCCATGTGCAGAAGGCCCTGATGCGCCAGCTCATCGGCTGAGCGTCGCCGTCATCGCCCGCCTCTTTCCATCGTCAGGAGCCCCCATGTCCCGTCAGAAGATCGTCCTCGCCTTCTCCGGCGGCCTCGATACCTCGTTCTGCGTGCCCTACCTCCAGGAGCAGGGCTACGACGTCGTCACCTGCTTCGTCGACACCGGCGGCGTCTCGGCCGACGAGCGCGCCTACATCGAGGCCCGCGCGAAGAAGCTCGGCGCCGTCGAGCACGTCACCGCCGACGGCGGCCAGCAGGTGTGGGACACCGTCGTCGTGCCGATGGTGCGCGGCGGTCGCCTCTACGGCGGCGTCTACCCGCTGCTCGTCTCGGACCGTTACGTCATCGTCGAGAAGAGCTGCGCGCTGGCCGACAAGGTGGGCACGAAGGTCGTCGCCCACGGCTGCACGGGCATGGGCAACGACCAGGTCCGCTTCGACCAGACGGTGCGCTCCCTCGGCGACTACGAGATCAAGGCGCCCATCCGCGAGATCCAGAAGCAGCACAGCCAGGTGCGGGTGTACGAGGCCGAGTACCTGAAGGCCCGCGGCTTCGACGTCCGCGAGAAGACCGGCAAGTACAGCATCAACCACAACCTCCTCGGCATGACGGCATCGGGTCGCGAGATCGACGAGTGGCAGGCGCCCGACGACGAGACCTACGCCATCACGGCGCACCCGGCGAAGTGGCCGAAGGCGCCGCTGCGCGTGAAGATCACGTTCGAGAAGGGCGTCGCCGTCGCCATCGACGGCGTGCCGACCGCCGGCCCGAAGCTCCTCGCCGACCTCAACGAGCGCTTCGGCGCCTACGGCGTCGGCCGCAACATCTACACCGGCGACACGACCATCGGCCTCAAGGGCCGCATCGTCTTCGAGTGCCCCGGCCTCACGGCGCTGATGGTCGCCCACCGCGCCCTCGAGGAGAGCGTGCTGTCGGCCCAGCAGAACGCCTTCAAGGGCGCCATCGCCGACAAGTGGGTGGAGCTCGTCTACAAGGGCTTCTTCTACGAGCCCCTCAAGCACGACCTCGAGGCCTTCCTCGACGAGAACCAGACGGCGGTGAACGGCACCGTCACCCTCGAGACCTGGGGCGGCCAGTGCCTCCCGGTCGCCGTCGACTCGCCCCACATCCTGAAGAAGAAGGGCGCCGTGTACGCCCAGTCGGCCGATTGGGGGGCCGCCGAGGCCGAGGGCTTCATCCTGCTCTACGGCATGTCGTCGACGCTGTCGGCCCGCATCAACCCGAAGGCTGGACGGACGGCCACGCTGCCGAAGTGAGCGTGGCCGACCACTGGGTCGATTGCGGCGGTCCGTCGGGGGGGGGCCCCGTCCGGGCCGCTGCCTCGTCAGAACTGTCGCCGACATCCGGGCGGCGCTACGGTGTCTTCGTCGTGATCGTCACCTGTCCGTCCTGCACGTCGAAGTACCGGGTCCGTGATGACGCCGTGCCGCCGGGGGGTGCCGAACTGGAGTGCCCCTCCTGCAAGTCGATGTTCGTCGCCTACCCGCCAAAGCGGGCCATCGGTGAGCACACCGGCGTCGATCAGCGCGGCCCGGTCATCGATCCGGGCGAGCGCGCCCGTGAGCTTGAAGCGGCGCTGACGAGCATGACCGCGGCGCGCGAAGAGCTCATGCGGCGCATGCGCGACAAGGACGTCGACATCGCCCGTCTCACGGCGCGGGCCTCCGCTGCCGAGGCCAGCGTCGCCACCCTCACCGCCGAGCTGGCGGCGGCCCAGCAGCGGGCGGCCGACAGCCATGAGCTGTTGGCGCTGAAGCAGCACACCCTCGACCTGCAGCGCCGCGAGCGCGCGCTCGCCGCCGACCTCGAGGTCGCCAACTCGCTGATCGCCTCCCTCAAGGCCGAGGTGCAGGTGTTGCGCGGGGGCACCAGCAGCGCTGCCCAGCAGCAGGCCGCCCATCGCATCGAGCAGCTCCAGGCCGACGTCGAGCGCGTGCGCGCCCAGGTGGCGAGCCAGGCCGCGGCGACGGGGACGTCGTCGTCGACGCGCTCTCTGATCGCGGCGGTGGGCCCGATGCTGTGGGGCCTCGAGCAGAGCGTCGGCTACCTCGAGCAGTTTGCCGGCAACGAGCCCGCCCTCGCCCAGCACGTGAAGCAGCTCCACCTGCTGCAGAAGGTGCTCAAGCGTCTCGTCGACGAGGTCGCCTGAACGCTACCCGCTGAGGCGGGCGAGCAGGGCGTCGACGTCGTCACGCAGGGCGTCTGGCACCGCCGGGACCTGGATGCGGACGGTCGCGAGCAGGTCGCCGCGCTGGCCATTCTTGCGGGCGAAGCCCTTGCCGCGCAGACGGAAGACGCGTCCGCCCTGCGTCGTCGCCGGGATCGTGAGGCGGGCGCTGCCGTCGGGCAGGGGCAGCTCCACCTGTCCGCCCAGCAGGGCCGCCCGCAGCGGCACCGCGACGTCGACGAGGACGTCGTCGCCGTCGCGCCGGAAGCGCGGATCGGGGGAGACGTGGACGACGACGTAGAGGTCGCCGTCGGGGCCGCCGTCGAAGCCGCGGCCGCCGCGTCCCTTGAGGCGCAGGCGCGTTCCGTCGGCGATGCCGGCGGGGATCACGACCTGCAGCCGATCGAGGGCCTTCGTGCAGCCGCTGTAGGCGTCGACGAAGCTGACGGTGAGGGCCTTCTCGAGGTCGGTGCCCGGCTCCGGCTTCGGCTTCTTCTTGCGACCGGGAAAGACCTGGTCGAGGAGGCTGTCGAGGTCGAGGTTGAGGCCCGGGCCCCCCGGCGGCGGCGCATCCTTCGTGCCGAAGAGGTCGTAGCTGCGGCGGCGCTGCGGATCCGACAGCGTCTCGTAGGCGACGGTGACCTCCTTGAAGCGCTCGGTGGCGCGGGGGTCGTCGCCGGTGACATCGGGGTGCAGCTCGCGCGCGAGCTTGCGGTAGGCGCGCTTGATGTCGCCGTCGCTGGCGTTCTTCTCGACCCCGAGGACCCGATAGAAGTCGCGCTGCACGCTCCGGAAGGTACGCGCACTTGGCCGCGGGCGCCACCTCGGCCATGCTCGACGTCATGGCCCGCCCGCCCGGATCACGCGACGATCAGCCACCGCCCCGCCCGGCTCACGCGACGGAGGGCCACAGCAGCTTCACGCAGCCGATCCCGCAGATGCTCGTCGAGCCCTCGGCCGGCTTCGGCGTCAGCGCGCTGACGCCCCCCGGGGACGCCGACGGTCTGCCGACCCAGCCGACCCTCGCCCGCCCCCGCCTGATCGTCCTCGAGGAGATGCCGCTCGGCATCGCCGATGCCTTCGCCCGCCTGGGTTTTCTCGTGCGCGCAGCGACGACCGGCGTCGAGGTGCTCTCGATGTGCACCGAGCAGACCCCGGCGGCCGTCGTCGTCGGCCCCGGTGATCCCGAGCGCCGCCGCGTCCTCACCTCGGCGCTGCGCCTGCGCTTTGGCGGCGTCGCCGTCGTCTACGTCGTCACGGCCGGTGAGTCCGCCCGCGCTGATGGCGTCAGCGCCGTGCTGCCGTGGCCGCTGCCCGCGGTGGGCGAGGTGATGCGGGCGATCCCGTGGCACGCCGAGGCGCCGTCGGCCCCGCCGTCCACCGTCCCCCGCGTTGTGCCGCCATCGGCGGGGATGCGCGTCCGCAGCCTCGAGCCGGAGCTGAGCGCCGACGCCTCCGAGACCGGTCCCGTCGACATCCGTCGCGTGGCGCCCGTGCCCGCCGACGTCGACGCCGAAGGCCCGGCCACCCTCGTCGCCGTACGCGCCGCCCTGTCGGTGGGGCAGGCGACGGAGTCGGGCCTCGGCACGCACAGCAGCGAGGTCTGGCGCGACGCCGCGCCGCTCATGTGGCGCCTCGACGAGGCCGCCCGGTTCCTCGACGAACTCGCGCTGCGCGTGACCGGCGCTGCCGAGCACGCCGACGCCGTCCGCGCTGCGGCCCGGTGGATGGCCGCCATCCAACACGACGACGAGCGCTGAGGCGCCCCCTACTCGGCGAGGGCGAGGACGCCGACGCCGACGGCCGCGCTGGCGACGCCGACGACGCCGCCGCCGATCACGACGGGCAGGGCCGCGTCACGGGTGGCGGGCGACGCCAGAAGCGCGGCGCCCACGCCCACGCCGGCGCCGACGACGAGCGCGCCACCGCCGACGAGGGCGAGGCCCGGAAACGACGAGCGGGACGGTGCCTCCTCGACCCGCTCGACGACGGGCCGGGCAGCCGGTGGACCCGCTGTGGCGAGGAGGCGGAGCGCGAGGCCGGCGCCGTCGCCGCGCGGATCGGCGGAGCCGGGCAGGATGGCGCTGTCGTCGACAAGGACGACGCCGTCGGGGCCCACGAGCTGCATCGTGACGATCGCGCCGCGGGTGCCCAGACCGGCGACGCCGACCGTGACGAGCCAGTCGGCGCCCCTGGCGCGCGCCAGGCGGTGGAGGCAGGCGACGTCGGCGGCGCAGGGCGCGACGTCGTCTGGACCGAGCGGGGGCGCGAGGAAGTCCCAGCGGGCCTGCAGTGCCTCGACGAGCCCGGCGGCGACCTCGCGATGGCGGACGTTTTGATCCGGGGTCGTGACGGCGAGGGCGACGGTCGCCTGCGCCGGAGCGGCGCCGAGTCCGACGAGGAGGGCGAGGGCGGGGGCGGTCCAGGGATGCATGGAGACCGTCAGTGCGAGGCCACGAGGGCGATGGTGTGGGTGGCGGCAGTGCCGCGTTCGACGACGACGCGGGTCTCGGGGGCCGGGTAGTAGCCGCTCAGTGTGGCGCGCAGCCGCACGGGTCCCGGGTTGAGCTGGACCGTCACCGGCGCGGGCCCGACCGGAATGCCATTCACGGTGACCACCGCGCCGGGCGGCGTCGTCACGATCGTGATCGGCGTGGCCCCGGGCCCCGGCGGGGGCAGCGATGGCGCCTGGCCCTCGCAGCCGACGACGTGCAGGGCGAGCAGGCCGAGAAACGGAAGGACGACGCGACGCATGCGGCACCGTACCCGGGTGTCCTCGGCGCTGTCACCCCGGCCGTGGCGGCCCGGTCGACGCAGGGCGTCGTCGACGACGCGCTGCATCGTCGACGGATCGGCCGCGGAGGCACTTGCGCGGCGAGCGTGCCGATGCTCGCGTCCCGCCGACTGCCTGCACCGAGGTCCCTCATGACGAGCATCGACGCCGACAAGCTGAACAGCACCATCGTCCAGACCGGCAAGGTCCTGCACGAGCGCATGAAGGGCGAGACCCCCGGGGTCTTCAACAAGGCCTACTGGGAGGGCGCGATCCTCGAGTGGGCGATGAAGGACCCGTCCTTCAAGGTCGACATGTTCCGCTTCGTCGACGTCTTTCCGACGCTGCAGACGAAGGACCAGGTCAAGCAGCACATCAACGAGTACCTGCTGAAGGACGGTCGCGAGCTGCCCGGTCTCATCTCGGCGGCGCTGAAGGCGGCGACGACGGGGCTCACCGCCGGCATCGCCCAGTCGACGATGAAGGGCCAGATCGAGGGCATGGCCAACCGCTTCATCATCGGGAACAACGCGAAGGCCGCGCTGCCCGAGCTGAAGAAGCTCCACAAGGACGGCATCGCCTTCACCGTCGACCTCCTCGGCGAGGCCACCGTCTCGGAGCACGAGGCCGACGACTACGCCCGGCGCTACCTCGACCTCATCGACAACCTCGCCGACGAGATCGGCAAGCTGTCGCCCGACGACATCGTCGACAAGAATCACCTCGGTCCGATCCCGCGCACGAACGTCAGCCTCAAGATCTCGGCGATGTTCTCGCAGATGGACCCGGTCGACCTCGAGGGCTGCGTGGCGGCCCTCAAGCGCCGGATCCTGCCGCTCTTCCTGCGGGCGAAGGAGAAGAACGTCTTTCTGAACATGGACCTCGAGCAGTGGGCGTTTCGCGAGATCACCTACCGCCTCTTCGAGGAGATCGTGACGACGCCGGAGCTGGCGTCGTGGCCGCACGTCGGCATCGTCATCCAGGGCTACCTGAAGTCGTCGATGAAGGACGCCGAGCGCCTGCGTGACCTCGCGAAGAAGCGCGGCGCGCCGATCACCATCCGCCTCGTGAAGGGCGCCTACTGGGACTACGAGACGGTGCTCGCAAAGCAGATGGGCTGGGAGTGTCCGGTGTTCTCGGTGAAGGCCGAGACCGACCAGAACTACGAGAAGATCACCCGCTTCCTCCTCGAGAACCACCAGTACCTGCACCCCGCCTTCGGCAGCCACAACCTGCGCTCGCTCACCCACGCGATGGTGCTCGCCGACGAGCTCAAGGTGCCGAAGGGCTGCGTCGAGGTGCAGATGCTCTACGGCATGGCCGAGCCCGAGCGGAAGGCCTTCCGCAGCCAGGGCCACCGCGTGCGCGTCTACGCCCCCGTCGGTGAGCTGCTGCCCGGCATGGCCTACCTGGTCCGCCGCCTGCTCGAGAACACGAGCAACTCCGGCTTCCTCAAGCTCTCGCACCACGACCACGTCGACCTCGAGAAGCTGATGGCCGCGCCGAAGGCCGAGGCCGCCGCCGTCGAGCGCGCCGCGAAGCAGCAGGCAAAGACGAAGCTGGTGCGGGGCGATGTGACGTCGCCGTTCGACAACTGCCCCCTCACCGACTTCACCGACCCCGCGCGTCGCCAGGCGATGGCCGCCGCCGTCGTCGACGTGCAGAAGACCCTGCCGGTGCAGGCCACGGTCGTCGTCGCCGGCGAGGCCCGCAAGCGCCCGACCTGGGCGCGCCAGTCGCCGAACCAGTCGACGCAGAAGGTGTGCGACGTCGGCCTCGCCACCGTCGACGACGTCAACGATGCGGTGAAGAGCGCGAAGGCCGCGTGGCCGGGCTGGCGCGACCGTCCGCTGAAGGAGCGCGCCGAGCTCCTCGAGAAGCTCGCCGACCTGCTCGAGAAGGACCGCGATCGCCTCGCGGCCGCCCAGTGCCACGAGGTGGGAAAGCCCTGGAAGGAGGCCGACGCCGACGTCGCCGAGGCCGTCGACTTCTGCCGCTACTATGCGCGCCAGGCGATGCATGAACTCGCACCGAAGAAGCAGGGCAACGTGTTTGGCGAGGACAACGTCCTCTCCTACGAGGGCCGCGGCGTCTGCGCCGTCATCGCGCCGTGGAACTTCCCCCTCGCGATCCTCTGCGGCATGGCGACGGCGGCGCTCGTCGCCGGCAACACCGTCATCCTGAAGCCCGCCGAGCAGTCGAGCGCGGTCGCGGCCGGCCTCTTCGACAAGATGCAGAAGGCGGGCTTCCCGAAAGACGTCGTGCACTTCCTGCCGGGGCAGGGGGAGATCGTCGGCAAGGCCCTCGTCGACCACAAGGACGTCGTGCAGCTCGCCTTCACCGGCTCGATGCAGGTGGGCCTCGCCATCGTCGCCGCTGCGGCCCAGACGAAACCCGGCCAGCCCCAGGTGAAGCGCGTCGTCTGCGAGATGGGCGGCAAGAACGCCATCATCATCGACGACGACGCCGACCTCGACGAGGCCGTGCTCGGGGTGATGCGCAGCGCCTTTGGCTTCGCCGGTCAGAAGTGCTCGGCCTGCTCGCGGGTGCTCGTCCACAAGGCCGTCGCCGACGCCTTCGTGCGTCGCCTTGTCGAAGCCACGACGTCGCTGTCGAGCGGCGCTGCGACCGACCCGGGCACCTTCCTGCCGCCGGTCGTCGACGACGAAGCGCAGCAGCGCCTGCTCTCCGTCATCCACAATCCCGGCCCCGGCGCCGAGGTCCTCTACGTCGGCAAGGCCCCGACGGGCGGCACCTTCGTCCCCGCCGCGATCATCAAGGTGAAGGAGGCCAGCCACCGTCTCATGCAGGAGGAGCTCTTCGGGCCCGTCCTCGCCGTCTTCGTCGTCGACAGCTTCGACGCCGCCATCGACGTCGCCAACGGCACCGCCTTCGCCCTCACGGGGGCCGTCTACTCGCGCTCGCCGAAGAACCTCGAGGAGGCCCGGCGTCGCTTCCGCGTCGGCAACCTCTACCTGAACCGCGGCAGCACCGGCGCGCTCGTCGAGCGTCAGCCGTTCGGTGGCTTCGGCATGAGCGGTGTCGGCACCAAGGCCGGTGGCCCGGGCTACCTGGCGCACTTCGTCGATCCCCGCGTCGTCACCGAGAACACCATGCGCCGTGGCTTCACGCCCGAGCTCGAGTCCTGAGGAACCACCGATGAAGCGTCTTGCCTCTCTCGTCGTCGTCGTCGCTGCGGCCAGCGGCTGCAACCAGCCCGTGAAGCTGCAGTTCGCGTCGCCACCGCCCGAGCGCGTCCACGCCCGCGGGCCCCTCGCCCTGCCGGCGGTGCAGGCGCTCAACGCCGAGGGCGCCGTCGTCCCCGACGTGAAGATCACGATGAAGGCCGAGCCGGCCGGCGTGATCATCGACTCTCCCGAGGGGCCCACCGTCGCCAACCGCGGCGACGTCACGCTCACCTGGAGCACCGAGAAGAAGCTGCTGCTGTCGCACCCGCTGCGCGTGCTGCTGCCCACCCGCGTCGAGCTGCGCTGCCTGCCGTCGTGCTTCGGCACCATCGGCGGCGAGACGAAGCTCGAGACGCTCGTCTACTCCGAGGCCGACCTGCTCGGCGATCTCAAGGCGCCCTGCACGACCGACAACGCGGCCATCGCGAAGGTCGAGGGCGAGACCCTCAAGTTCCTCGGCAAGGGTGAGACGACGCTGAGCTGCAAGCTCGAGGACGCCGTCGTCACCAAGAAGATCGACGTCGCCGAGCCGGCCCCGGCCGAGCCCGCGCCCGCCGAGGGGACGCCGCCGCCGGCCGCGCCCTGAGCGCCAGCCCCGCAGCGGCCCGTGGTGGAGCGTCGCGGACCTGTGCGACGCTTGCGCCATGCGCATCGGAGTCCTCACCTCGGGCGGCGACGCCCCCGGCATGAACGCCTGCCTCCGCTCGATCGTGAAGACGGGCGTGGGGCGGGGCCACACCGTCATCGGCATCGAGCGCGGCTACGCGGGCCTGCTCGACGGCGCCACCCGGACCCTCGGGATCGCCGACGTCGACGGCATCTCGCGCTATGGCGGCACGATCCTCGGCTCGGCCCGGTGTCGGGAGATGATGACGCCGGCGGGCCTCGCGAAGGCGAAGCGCCAGCTCGCGGCCCTTGACCTCGACGGCCTCATCGTGATCGGCGGCAACGGCTCGCTCACCGGGGCCCACGCCCTGGCCAGCGACCCGGCCGTCACCTGTCGCGTCGTCGGCCTCCCGGCCAGCATCGACAACGACCTCGGCGCCACGGCGCTGGCCATCGGCGTCGACACCGCCCTCAACACCATCGTCGAGGCCTGTGATCGCATCTCCGACACCGCGTCGGCGCACCGCCGCGTCTTCATCGTCGAGGTCATGGGGCGCCACTGCGGCTACCTCGCGATGCGCTCCGGCATCGCCGCCGAGGCCGACGCCATTCTCTACGCCGAGAAGCAGATCCCCGAGGACGAGCTCGTCGAGAAGCTGCGGGCTTTGCTGCGCGCGAGCTTCCAGCCGGGCCGTGAGAAGCGCCGTGTGCTGATCGTGAAGGCCGAGGGCGTCGCCGTGAAGACGTCCCGCCTCGTCGAGCGCCTCAACGCCCACCTCGACGAGGACGCGCCCGGCGTCGACATCCGCGAGACCATCCTCGGCCACGTCGTGCGCGGCGGCGCCCCCGGCGTTACCGATCGGGTGATCGCCCAGCGCCTCGGCTTCGGCGCCGTCCTCGCCGTCGAAGACGGCGTCACCGACATCATGTGCGGCTGGGAGCCCCACGGCGCCGTGGGTGAAAAGACCGCCGACCCTTCGGTGCGCCGCGTGCCCCTCGACGTCGTCCTCGAGGAGACGGCCCGCATCCTCGACGGCACGAGCCCCGTCGTGCAGGGCCGCCTGCGTCTGCTCGCGCAGGCCGAGGGGCTGTTGGCGCTATGACCCCCACCCTCGCCATTCTCATCTTGCTCGCTGCCGCGATCCCCGTCCTCATCCGGACGACGGCAGCCCCGCGGCCCAGGAAGAACGCTGCCCCGCGACCGAAATCGGAGATTGAGCTGTACCGAGAGGCCTTCGTCGACGATCCCGACCTCGTCTCCATCGATGACTGGTTCGGCATTGGCAGCCGCGACGGTCGATTCACCGTCAGGCCCAGGCACATCGGTGACTCCCGCATCTGGGAGGTGCGCGGACCGACCTTGAAGATGAAGGGGCGGACGACGTGGCGCTGTGCGCCAGAGGGGATCCTCTCCTCCCTCTTCGATGTCGCCGGCCTCGGCGACGTGAAGACCGGAGACGCCGCGTTCGACGCGCGGGTCATGATCACCGGCAGCGACCGCGACGTCGTGCGGGGGCTGATCGGCCATCCCGAGGTGCGGCAGGCTGTGGACCTGCTCATGAACGGGCAGCTCTATGTGATCGGCTGCGAGGTCGATTGGAAGGGTGGGCTGATGGTCCGCTTTCATTGCGACGCCCTCAATGCGGCAAGTGCTCGCGAAGCGTTTCGTTCGGCGAAGCGCCTCGCCGATGCCCTCGACGGCGCCGCCGAAGTGGCCCCCGTGCCGCCGCCCATCGAGGCCGAGGTCGGCGCCGTGTCATCGTCGTCGGGAGCCCCCGTCGGCTTCGGCGTCCGCTGATGGAGCCGTGGTTCGTCCCGGGCCTCCTCCTCGGCGTCCCCATCGTCATGGGCGCTGCAGCGGCGTTCCTCCGTCGCGAGGAGCAGCGCCGCTTCGTCGCGGCCTTCGCCGACGACGCCGAGCACACGGCCACGGCGTCGTTCCTGCGTGGCGTGCGCGTCTCGCATCGCGAGGGGCTCGAGAACGGCATCACCGCGACGGCGTCGGGCGGGCGCCACAGCAGCGTGCCGCTGTGGGACGCCGTCGTCGACGGCGTGGGCCTCGGCGCCCGCACGAGCCTGCACATCTCGCGTGAGGGCCTGCTGGGCGCGCTCCGCGACGCCGTCGGCCTGCGCGACATCGAGGTCGGCGATCCGGACTTCGATCGCACCTGGAAGATCCGGGGCCACGACGCCGACGTCGTCCGCGGCGCCCTCGCCGGCGCCGAGGTGCGGGCCGCCATCGTCGGCCTGTTCGCGGAGGCCGACGTGTGGTCGTGTCGCCTCGACCGTCAGGGCCGCCTCCACGTCGTCATGCGCCGCGAGCGCCTCGACCCGCAGGAGGCGCGATACCGCCTCGCCGGCGTGCGTCGCCTCGCGGGAGCGCTGCACGAGGCCCGCGACGTCGACCCGGTCCTGCCGCCGGCGCGCGGCGTCGTCGGGAGTGTGTCGTCGTCGTCGGGGGCGCCGGTCGGCGTCGGGGCCCGCTGACCCGTCAGAGTTTGTGGACCCGGATGCCCTGAAAGAGCGCCGTGTCTTCGACGTCGATGAGGCGGTCGGCGAAGGATTTGAGGGCCGAGCCAGGCAGGACGTCGTCGCCGCCGACGAGGATCTCGTTGAGACCACGTGGCGGCCGCACGACCCGCGTCGACGGAAAGGCCGCGCGGAAGGCGGCGCGGGCGCGACGGCGCACGGTGCTGTGGTCGCCGACGTCGGTGATCAGGTTGGCGACGACGACGCCGCCCGGCGCCACGCGCCGCCGCAGCAGGGCGAGGGTGTCGCCCTCGGGCACGCGGGAGCGCACGACGTCCGTGGCGCCGGTGAGGAAGAGGTCGTCGATGACGACGTCGAAGTGCTCGTCGCTCCGCGCGAGCCAGTCGTAGGCGTCGGCGACGTGCACCTCGATGTCGTCGGGGAGGTGCAGGTGGCGCCGGGCGAGATCGACGACGCCAGGATCGATCTCGACGCCGACGACGCGGATGTCGGGGCAGAAGGTCCGCAGTTGGCGGGCGACGGTGCCGCCGCCGAGGCCGAGAATGAGCACCGAAGACGGCCGGCCGGCGGCGCGCAGCAGGCCACCGACGGCGAGGCCATCCCACGAGTAGCCGGTGAGCACGTGATCGGGGTGCCAGGTGGCGTAGGTCGCTCCCTCGACGTCGAGGTCGACGCGCGCGCCGATCTTCACCACCTCCATGGTGTTCCACGGCGTCTTCATGGTCTCGGTGATCTGCTTGCGGGGCGGCGGGGGCGCGACGCCGGGCTTCGGGGCGGGCTTTGCTGTCGGCACGCAGGGAGTGTAGCGCAGGGCCATGACCGAACCGACGACCGTTTCGCCGCGCCGCACGTCCGACGCCGACCGCCGCCGCCGCATCGCCGCCGAGCTTTCCCGCGCGAGCGAGGGCGTGGCGGGGCTGGTGCCGACCCATCGCGGCAAGGTCCGCGACGTCTTCGCCCGCGGCGACGAGGTGCTGCTGGTGGCGAGCGACCGCGTCTCGGCCTTCGACGTCGTCCTCGGCACCATCCCCTTCAAGGGGGAGCTGCTCACCGAGCAGGCGGTGTTCTGGCTCGAGCGCGCCCGCCAGATCGCGCCGACGCACCTGATCGAGCGCGTCGATCCGGTCGCGATGCGCTGCCGTCGCGCCAGCGCCTTCCCCGTCGAGCTCGTCGTCCGCGGCTACCTCGCCGGCTCCCTCGCCCGCGAGCCCGCCGACAGCCGAGGCAAGGCCTACGGCCTCTCGCTCGACCCGGCCCAACGCCCCTACACCGCCTTCGCGACGCCGATCATCACGCCGACGACGAAGGAGGCCGTCGGGGTCCACGACCAGCCGTGCTCCCTCGACGACCTCGTCGCCAGCGGCCGGGTGTCGCGGGCGCACCTCGAACGCGCCTGCGCGATCGCGCTCGAACTCTTCGCGCTCGGCCAGGCCCACGCCGACGCCCAGGGTCTCATCCTCGTCGACACCAAGTACGAGCTCGGGCTCATCGACGGCGAGGTCGCGATCATCGACGAGGTCCACACCGCCGACTCCTCGCGCTTCTGGGTGAAGGACAGCTGGGCGTCGCGCATCGCGGCCGGCGACGTCCCCGAGATGCTCGACAAGGAGAACCTGCGCCGCTGGCTGCTGTCGGTGGGCTACAGTGGCAACGGCACGCCGCCGGTCCTCACCGACGCCGTCCGCTCCGATCTGGCCGCCCATTACTGGGACCTCACCGAGCGCGTGCTGGGCCAGCAGGTCGCGCCGGTCGGCGCCGACGCCGGGCGGCTGCAGGCGGTGGTGGGGCGCTTTCTCGGGGCCTGACGCCCCTGGAGCCGATGTAGGCGAGCCGCCGTCCATGTGGGCCGACCGCGCGAACGGCATGAACTTGAGTCGACGACGGACTTTGGAGACGATGACGCCGTGACCAACATCGTCGTGGACAAGCAGGGGGCGCTGCGCGCCGACGCAGCAGCGGCGACGGTGCTGGGGGCGGCCGCCGGGCGCTATCGCGCGCACCGCGCCGGCGCCCTCGTCGTGATGACCCTCGATGAAGGCACCGGTGCCGTCGCCCGTGAGGGCGAGACCCTCGCGCTGTGCGGCGACATCGCGGCGATGCCGCTGCTTGGCCTCATGAACATGCTGGGGCAGAGCCGCGAGTCCGGCCGCCTCGTGCTCAAGCGGGGGGCCTCGGAGCGGGTGGTCCTGCTGCACAATGGCGACGTCGCGAGCATCGGCAGCAACCTGCCGGCCGACCGCCTCGGTGTGTTTCTCGTGAAGCTCGGCAAGATCTCCGAGACCGCGCTCGAGGAGGCACAGCGCGAGAGCGCGGCGACGGGCAAGCGCATCGGTCAGGTCCTCCTGCAGCGCGGCTTCATCGACAGCCATCAGCTCTGGCGGGCCATCCAGGAGCAGATCACGGAGCTGTTCGCCGACGTCGTGCAGTGGGAGGAGGGGAGCTTCGTCCTCTATCGCCTGCCGCAGGGCTTCCAGATGCCGCCGACGCCGCCGCTGCCCATGCAGGGGCTGCTCCTCGAGGCCGTGCGTCGCGCCGACGAGATGAGCGTCTACCGCGAGCGCATCCCGTCGATGAGCGCCCGCCTGCGACGGACCCACCGGGCACCGCCCGACGGCTTCGGCCAGGACCCCGACGACGCCCTCGCCGCCCGCGTCTATTCCATCCTCGCCCCCGAGGCCTCGGTCGCTGACGTCGCCCGCGCTCTCCACGTCGCCGACTTCGACGCCACCCGCGGCTGCTACGACCTGCTCAAGCGCGGTCTCGCGGAGCTGGTGAAGGCCCACGTCGACACCCACTACGCGCTGCGCCGCGAGGACGAGCACCGTCTCGAGGTCTTCAACGTCGCCTTCCGCGAGATCCACGACGAGGTGGTGCGGGCAGGGCAGCTCGAGGCCTTCCGCGCCGGCGTCGCCAAGTACCTCGCTGATCCTGCTCACGGCTTCCATGCCTTCTTCGTCGGCGCGACGCTCGATGACAGCGGCGCCCTCGCGACGCCGCCGCTCGCGCACAACCTCGGCACCCTCATCGCCGAGGGCCACGACGCCAGCACCGTCGTCACCGAGGCGCTGACGGAGCTGACCTTCTTCATGCTCTTCCAGTGCTCCTCGTTCCTCGACCCGAGCATCGACGAGCAGCTCGGTCGGCGGGTGCGCTTGATCCACGCCTCGCTGCGCTGAGGCTCGTCGACGGAGGACCCGTGCGCTGGTTGAAGAAGGCCCTCGGGCTCGCGGGACGCAAGGCCGCCGAAGACCTCTGCATGAAGGGCTACGTCGCCGCCCGCGAGGGCCGCCTCGACGACGCCCAGCGCCACTACGACGACGCCGTCGCCGCCGACGACACCCTCGCCGTCGCGGCCTTCAACGCCGGCCAGACGGCGCTGGAGCGCTACAACCGCGATGCGGCCACCCTCGACGACGCCGCCCGCCGCGCCCGCCTCGAGGTGGCCCGCACCTGGCTTGAGAAGGCCGTCGCCGTCGATGACGCCCACGCGCCGTCGTGGCGGGCGCTCGCGCGCGTGCGGGAGCGCCTCGGCGACGTCGCCGGGGCCGTGCTCGCCTGGGAGCGCGTCGAGCAGACGCTCCGCGCCGACGAGGGCGAGGCCGTCGCCGCCGTCGTCGAGGCGCGCGCCGAGGCCCGCCGCGAGAAGGCCCGCCTCGCGCCTGCGGCGGCCCTCGCCCTCGCCGTGCGCCGGACGCGCGAGCTGCTGGGGACCGACGTCGTCGACGCCGCCGAGGCCGCCGCCGCCCTCGACGCCGTGCTCGCGGCCCGTGAGGCGGCGACGACGTCGGCGCTGCCGGTGCCGCCGGGGCTGGCGACGCTGATGGGGTGCCTCGCCCGCAAGGCGGGTGACCCGCGCGCCCGCGCCCTCCTCGACGAGGCCGTCGCCGCCGACCCCCGGGACCTCGAGGCCGTCCGCAACCTCGCGACGCTGTGCCTCGGAAGCGGTGATCTGCCGACGGCCCTGCGCGCGTCCCAGGCGGCCTACCGCCTCGACCCCGTCGACGCCGGCCTCGTCTGCAACGTCGGCGTCTGCCACCTCGCCCTCGCCCGGGCCGGCGACGTCGTCGACGAGGACCAGCTCGCCCGCGCCCGCGAGTTCATCACCCTCGCGCGGCAGCTGTCGCCAAAGGACCCGATCGTCCTGCGCGCCGTCGCCGCCCTCGGCTGATCGGCGGGGCTTTTCCGGGGCCGCGCCAGTTGCTCCACTGTCCCCATGCAGTCGACGCGCGTGGCAGATGTGGTGGTGGTGGGCGGTGGCCACGCAGGCTGTGAGGCGGCCCTCGCGGCGGCGCGCCTCGGCCTCGACACGCTCCTCGTCAGCGGCAGCATCGACCGCATCGCCGCGATGAGCTGCAACCCCGCCATCGGCGGTGTGGGCAAGGGTCACCTCGTCAAGGAACTCGACGTCCTCGGCGGCGAGATGGCCCGCATCGCCGACGCCACCGGCATCCACTTCCGCACCCTCAACGAGTCCCGTGGTCCGGCGGTTCGAGCGACGCGCTGCCAGTCCGACATGGACCGCTACGCCGCCGCCATGCGCGCCGTCGTCGCGGCCACACCCGGCCTGCGGTTGCGCCAGGACGACGTCGTCGGCATCGTCGTCGAGGACGACGGCGCCGGCCCCCGGGTCGTCGGCGCGCGCACGCGCCACGGCGAGGTGCTGCGGGCTCGCGCGGTGGTGCTCACGACCGGCACCTTCCTCGGCGGGCTTCTGCACCGTGGCGACGATCGCCAGCCGGGCGGGCGGGCCGGCGAGGCCCCGGCGGCGGGGTTGTCGGCGTCGCTGGCGGCGCATGGCCTGGAGCTGGGGCGCCTCAAGACGGGCACCTGCCCGCGCCTCGACGCGCGCAGCATCGCGATGGGGCGGCTCGAGGAGCAGCGCCCCGATATGCCCGCGCCCCGCTTCTCCATCGACAGCGACGCGACGCCGCCGCTGCCGCAGGTGTCGTGTCGCCTGACGCGCACCACCGCCGAGACGCATCGCGTGATCCGCGACGCCATCGCCAACGGCCGCTCGCCGCTGTTCAACGGCACCATCGAGGGGCGCGGGCCACGCTACTGCCCGAGCCTCGAGGACAAGGTCGTCCGCTTCGCCGACAAGGAGAGCCACCTCATCTTCCTCGAGCCGCACGGGCTCGACACCTTCGAGGTCTACCCGAACGGTCTGTCGACGAGCCTGCCGCCCGACGTGCAGCTCGCGTTCCTGCGGACGATCCCGGGCCTCGAGGACGTCGAGGTCACCCGCTGGGGCTACGCCGTCGAGTACGACTTCGTACCGCCGACGCAGCTGTGGCCGAGCCTGCAGACCCGCGCGATCGCCGGGCTGTTCTGCGCCGGCCAGCTCAACGGCACCACCGGCTACGAGGAGGCCGCGATCCAGGGCCTCCTCGCCGGCATCAACGCCGCCCACCTGCTGCTGGGCCGTGAGCCCGTCGTCCTGCGTCGGGACGAGGCCTACGCCGGCGTCCTCGTCGACGACCTCACGAGCCGCGGCACCGAGGAGCCCTATCGGATGTTCACGTCGCGGGCCGAGCACCGGCTCGTGCTGCGCGAAGACAACGTCGCGGCCCGCCTCCTCGAGCGCAGCGACGCCATCGGCCTCGCCAGCGCCGCCCGACGCGAGCGGGCCCGCGCCTTCGAGGCGCGCGTCGCTGCCGAGATCGCGTGGCTGAAGTCGGCCCGGGTCCTTCCCGGTGACGACGTCAACGGCGTTCTCGTCGCCGCCGGCACGGCGCCGCTGCTCGAGACGACGACGGCGGCCCAGCTGCTGCGTCGACCCCAGCTCGACGCCGCGACCGTGTGGGGCCTCGCCGGGCGTGCCGACATGCCCGACCCGGCGCTGGCCTTCCGCATCGACGTCGAGCTCACCTACGGCGGCTACCTCGATCGCGCCTGGAAGGAGGTCGCCCGCGAGCGCGCCCTCGACGACGAGCCGCTGCCGGCGCAGCTGTTCGAGCGCCTCGCCGGCGAGCGGCTGCCGGGCATCTCGAACGAGGTCCGGGAGAAGTTGCTGCGGCTGCGCCCGCAGACCCTGGGGCAGGCCAGCCGCGTCAGCGGCATCACGCCGGCGGCGGTCGGCCTGCTGTCGGTCGAGGCCCGGCGGCTGCGGCGCGCGCCGCCCTGACCGCACGGTCGGGGTCGGCGTATGGCGGTGTCGCAGGGCTCCCCACACGACGTGGATCACAGGCGTCTCCATTCGGACGGCAAGGGCGTCGAGCGCTTGCGCCCATCCCGGCAAGGGCGGGACAGTGCCCGCCGGAGATCGCCATGGCCCACCGCCTTCCCCGCCTTGCTGCCGCCGTCCTGCTCGCGCTCACGTCGACGGCCTGCCCCGACGACAGCGTGCCGACCACGCCGATGCCGGGCGGTCTCGACCTCGCGGGCCTGCTGCCCGCCCAGCGCGCCCTCGTGCGGGCGACGCTCGAGATCTCCGGCGGTGCCCTCGCCGAGACCGAGCTCGACCTCGACGACGACCTGCAGACGCTGTCGGGCACCTTCGACGTCCAGAACGTCACGGCGCCGACAGACCGCGAGCTCCAGCTGCGCGTCTACGGCCGCTTCGCCGACGACAGCGAGGAGGTCCTGCTCGGGCGCCTGCTGAAGCCCATCACGCTGCAGCCCGAGGCCGACGTCGCCATCGCCTTCTCCGCCGACGACACCTTCGACAGCTGCGGCGGCGAGCCCGGCGCCTGCGCCGTCCTCTTCGACGCCAACCGCAACGGCGTCAGCAACCTCGACGACCTCCTCGAGCGCGATCGCAGCGGCGGCCTCGGCATCGATCCAGCGCCCCAGGCGCCGTACCTCGTGACGTCGTCGGAGCAGCTGCAGTTTCCGTCGGGCGTGCGCCTCGGCTCCTTCGCCCGGCAGCTCGTCGTCCTCGAGAACTTCGGCGACAACCAGGTCGAGATCACGAGCGCCGCCGTCGTCGGCGGTCAGGGCTTCGCCATCTCGATCCTCGACCCCACCGGGCAGTCGGTCGCGCCGCCGGGCCGCTCGCTGGCGGGCGACACCTTCCAGGGCATCGCCCCGGGCCAGGAGGCCTTCATCACCGTGTCGTTCACGCCGGTGAACTCCTTCGTGACGACGGGCGCGCTGTTCGTGCGCGTGCGCGACACCGTCACCCTCGTCGAGCAGACGGCCCGCGTGAAGCTCATCGCCAACCCCGAGGGCGAGCTGCGCCCCGCCGACCTGACCTACACCGAGCCGGCCCTCGACGCGATCACCGTCGAGGGGGGCGAGCTGCAGCTCACCGCGTTCCCCAATGCCCAGCTCCAGAGTGGCGACGCCCTCATCGCCGAAGACGCCCTCGGCGCGGGCCTCCGCCAGACCGGCGCCTCGGTCGAACTCGTCGACGGTGACGTCACGGTCGACTTCCCCGCCGACGCGGCCTTCTCCGTCACCGTCCGCGCCGGCGAGCGCTTCTCCACCGCGCTCGATGGCCTGACCTCCGACATCGACATCGCCGTCGTCGACATCACCGACGGTGCTGTGGCTGGCCTCGCGTGCGCCGACTGCCGCTCGGCCAACGCCGGCACGAGCCCCGAGGCGGTCGAATTCAAGAACGACACCTCGACGTCGCGCACGGTCGCCGTCCTCATCGGCCGCATCGAGCCCGAGGTCGGCCTCCCCGAGACGGAGGGCGGCCTGAGCGTCGCCGAGACGGTCTCGTTCCGCTGCTCGACGACGCTGAGCATCGGTCCGGAGTTCGCCGAGGTCGACCCCATCCAGCCCACGACCGGTCCCCTCGAGGGCGGTGTCCCGGTGCGGCTGCGCGGCAGCGGCTTCGACCCGCGCGCTCGCGTCTTCGTCGGTCAGGCCGAGGCCCTCGACGTCGCCATCGAGACCGACGCCGACGGCGTCGACGTCGTCACCTTCACGCTGCCGGCGGCCGTCGGCACCGAGAACCCGGCGAGCGTCATCGTCGAGAACCCGAAGGACCCCGGCGACGGCCAGGCGGCGACGCTGCTCGAGTCCTTCACCTACCAGCCGCCGGCGCCCGTCATCGACGAGATCCGCCCCGACCTCGCGCCCACGACGGGCGGCGACACCACCGTCACCATCGTCGGCCGCTTCTTCTCGGCGCGGCACGGTGCCCCCCTCGTGACCTTCGGCACCGTCACGGTGCCGGCGACGTTCGTGAGCGCGTCCGAGCTGACCCTCACGGCGCCGCCCCACGTCGACGTCGACACCGCCGCGACGGTCTCGGTGAAGGTGCGCAATCGCATCGCCGCCGACGTCGACGGCGCGCCCGTGCTGGGCTCGGCCTCCAACGGCGTCGCCTTCCGCTACCTCGTGCCCGCCGGGGCGCCGCCCACCATCGTCGCCGTGAACCCCGCGGTCGGCTCCGTCGACGGTGGTACCCGCGTCTCCGTCGAGGGCACCGACATCCGCCCCGGCGTCCGTGTCTTCTTCGGCGGTCGCGAGGCCAGCTGTGACACGCCCACGTCGACGACGGTGGTGTCGTGCGTGACCCCGGCCGCCGATGAGCCCGTGGCGGTCGACGTCATCGTCGTCAACGCCGACGCCCAGAGCGCCAAGCGCGACGCCGGCTACCGCTACGAGATCCCCGCGCCCTCCATCACCTCGATCTTCCCGCCCCGCGGCATCACCGATGGCGGCACCTTCCTCGTCGTCGAGGGCGGCGGCTTCCGCCCCGGCGCTCGCGTCACCTTTGTCCAGGGCGACACCTTCCGCGACGCCACCGCCGCGACCCGCGTCTCGGGGACGACGATGCTGGTGACGACGCCGCCGGGCACGGCCGGGGCCGCCGACCTCATCATCCGCAACCTCGACGGGCAGTCCGTCACCGGCGCCTTCACCTACTTCGCGCCCGACCAGGCGACGCCGCCGCCGTCGATCACGGCGCTGAGCCCGGCGGTCGGTGACGCGGCCGGCGGCTACCCCGTCGTCATCACCGGCACCGGTTTCCTCAGCCCGTCGGTGCTGTTTGGCAGCCAGAACGTCACGGCGGCCTTTGTCGACCGCACGCCGCCCGAGCTCGACGAACTCACCGTCACGGCGCCGCCTTCGCCCACCGGCGTCGCCGCCGCCGTCACCGTGCAGGTCATCAACGACGACGGCCAGTCGGCGACGAGCGGCTTCAACTACACCTTCAGTGCTGCCGCGCCGCCCCGTATCGATCGCATCGCGCCGTCGACGTTCGTCAGCGGACAGACGACGGCCTTCACCATCTCGGGCGCGCGCTTCGACGCCGGCGCCATCGTCCTCGTCGGCGGTCTCCAGGCGGCCATCACGGCGCGCTCCTCCTCGTCGATCTCGGCGACCATCGGCGGCCAGCTGCCCCTCGGCGCCGTGCAGGTCGTCGTCGAGAACCCGAACGGCAGCGCCGTGAGCATCCCGGTGCAGGTCGTCACCGCCGGCGGCAATGTCCAGCCGGCCATCACCGCGATCTCCACCAGCGACATCCACGCCGACGTCGCTGGCGATGTGATCACGCTCTTTGGTGCCGGCCTCGACCAGGGCACCGCTTCGGTGCAGGTGGCGGCCGCCAATCAGGCGGACCCGGCCCGTCCGGCCCGCGTGCTCGTGCAGAACCCGAACTTCCTCGTCGTCGAGCTGCCCGCGATCCCGCCGGGCCGGCGCGTCCTGCAGGCGAGCTTCGACACGGCCGCGGGGACCCGCACGGCGCTCTCGCCGACGGTGACGGCGCAGCCGCCGGTCATCGTCCTCGCCGACGGCGATACGCTCCAGGACGGCCGCCTCGAGATCGCGATGTTCGGTGACTTCTTCCACCCGGCGGCCCTCGAGGCGATCCGCCTCGACGGCGTGGCCCCCATCGATTGCATCGTCGCCGTCGCGACGGAGCGGGCCATCCGCTGCACGACGGCGTCGCCCCTGCAGGCGGGCACCGCCTATGAACTCGCCCTCTCCTGGATCGGCTCCTTCAACGGGACGGCGCAGCTGCCGCTGCGTCGAACCGGCCCCGAGCTGGGCTTCCGGGAGAGCATCAGCGGCCCGCCGCTGGAGATCGTCGACGTCTCGGCACCCATCCGTGGCCTCACCGACTTTGCCGTCGTCAACCAGACCATCACCCTCGAGGTTCCCGGGATCGATCCGGCCCAGCTGCCTGTCGGTGCCGCCGTCGAGGTCATTGTCGGCAACCGCGGTCAGCAGCCGGGCCAGCCCGACGTGTTCGCGGCGCGCGGTGACGCCATCGTCGACATCGACACCGTCACGACGACGCTCGACCTCGGCATCCTGCAGTTCGCCGGCATCACCAACCTGCCGGTCAGCGTCACCGTCAACGGCGCCGACCTCGCCTTCGGCTTCGTCGAGGGCGTGCCGCGCAACATCCTGGCGGGCAACGTCAGCATCGGTTGGAGTCAGGAGCTCCGCGCGGCGTTCAACGACGGCCTCGCGGGCGACGAGAACCGCGTCGTGGCCGTCCGCCAGGCGGATCAGCGGATCGTGGTGCCGCTGACGGCGACGCTCGCCGGCATTGACCTGACGATCGCCGACACGCGGGCCCTCGCGCCCGGCCAGTGGTTGGCGTGCCTGGCGGATCAGGTGTCCGTCTGCGCTACCACTGGCGGCGCCAGCTTCTTCATCTTCGGGCTCGGCGAGGAGCAGGAGCCCAACGACACGCCCCAGACCGCCAACGGCGTGGCGGCGTTCGGCTCGGTCAATGGCGTGGTCAACAGCCCCAACGTCGATCACTACTTCTTCCGCCTCGATGGGGGGGAGCCGGCGTATCGCGTCGCCATCGCCGGCGGCTGTGTGGGCGGCATGAGCGTCCAGCTCAGCCTGCGGGCCACCGGTGTGATCATCACCGACGTGTGTCAGAACGAAGCGCCAGTCGCCCTCACCCCTGACGAGTACGTCGTCACCGTCAACAGCGCCTTCAGCGAGCCGGTCCCCTATCAGCTGGTGCTGGGCAGCGGCGGCGGCGGCGGCGGTTGCGGCAACGGCATCGTCGAGTCCGGCGAGCAGTGCGACGAGGGCGGCTCGTTCATCGCCAACTGCAACGCGGCCTGTCAGGAGAACTTCGAGGACGTCGACGGCCTCGACGGCTTCGTGGTTGGCGCGGTCCCTGTGTTCGCCGAGCGCACCCTCGCCATCGGCGACACGGATCGTTTCACCTTCACGGTTGGAACTTCGGGGCCCCACGCCGTCAGCGTGACCCCGCGCAACGCCGAAGGCTGCGGGTTTGCCCTCGCCGCCGTCTTCCTCGACGGTCCGACTGGATTCCAGAGTCTGCCGCTCGACCGATTCGGGTGCATGGCGACGAGCGTGGACCTCGTCCCCGGCACGTACCGCCTCGAGGTGCAGGGATCGTCGGAGCCGCTGAAGTACCGCGTCGAGGTGCAGGTGGGCCCGCCGAACCTGTGTGCGGGTGGTTCACCGAACCTGGTCATCGAGCCGGGCGAGGCATGCGACGAAGGCCCCGGCGGCGGCTTCGGCTGCTCCCCCGGCTGCGACGAATTCTTCGAGTCCAATGAAGGCATCACGCCGGTCGGACAGCCCAACATCTTCGTCGAGCGCACGCTCGTCCCCGGCGACACCGACGTCATCGGCGTCGCCATCCCGACCGCAGGTGACTACCGCGTCTTCCTCATCAATCGCGAGCTTGCCAGCTGTGAGGGGCGTCTCGACAATGTCCTCGTGAGTGGCGCAGGCGTCGACCAGTCACTCACCGTCGGACCGGGGTGTGTGGACCAGATCGTCTCCCTCCAGGTCGGGACGCTGAACATCGCCCTGCTCTCTGGTGCGCAGCCGCTGCGCTATGGGGTCGGCGTCGATTTCGTCGGCGCGACGCCGGTGTGTGGCAACGGTGCGCTGGAAGGCCCCGAACTCTGTGACGACGGTGACCTCGCGGCCGGCGACGGCTGTTCGCCAGCGTGCTTCGTCGAGGCGGGGTTCAACTGCTTCGGGAGTCCCAGCGTCTGCGAGCTGGTGCGGCCCGACTGCGGCAACGGAATCATCGATCCGGGTGAGACCTGCGATGAGGGTCCGATCACGGGTTCGCCGATCCCGGTCGGCTCGTCGAACCAGATCGTCTGCAACGCCGACTGCTTCGAGCCCCCCACCATCGATCTGCAGCTGGGGCCGCCGCCGGTGAATGTTGCCCGCACCCTCACCGCGGCCGATTCCGAGGTCATCACCATCGACGTGCCGGTGCGCAGCGAACTCAACATCTTCTCGACCTTCCGCGACGCCGGCTCCGGTGCCGGCATCGCGAGCTGCGGGGGCAGCATCAAGCTCACGATCCGTGACGCAGGCTTCAAGCCCCTGACGACGTCCGTCGACGGCAACGGCGGCTGCGCGTTCGCCCAGGTGGTGGTCCCGCCCGGCCGGTTCTTCGTCCAGGTCGAAGCGGCCTCGCCCGGTGAGTCGTTCCGCTTCGTGGTGGGGGCCTTCACCGAACCTGCGCCGCCTGGCGACGTGTGCGGCGACGGCATCGAGTTCGGTGCGCCGAGCGGTGCCCCGTCGCGGACCGTCCTGCTGACGCCTGCGCAGATCTTTGGCGGACTCACGGCCGGGGTCGCCGTCGACAACAACGACGTCGCCTACTTCATCGAGAACGCGCAGGCACCGCGACGCGTCCGACGGCGCAATCCGGATGGCACCAACCTGTTCCTGGCCTTCGGGGCGATCGGCTCGGGCGCCGACATCGAGGTGGGCCCGGACGGCTTCATCTACGTCGCCGACGGTGGCGGCTTCCTGAGCAACGGTGCCACGCCGACGAACACCGTGGTCCGCATCAACCCGGCGTCCGGTGTGGCGTCGACGTTCGTCGCCTCGGTGGCGAACCCCTCCGGCCTCGCCTTCGGTCCGGACGGCATGCTCTACGTCGCCGAGTTCGATAGCCGGACGATTCGTCGCTTCGACGCCTCGAGCGGCACGCCCATCGACACCTTCCAGAACAATCTGCCGGTGCGTCCGTCGGACATCGAGTTCGGTCCCGATGGCCACCTCTACGTCGCTGGCTTTGATCCGACGACGTTCTCGCCGCAGACGGTGGTCTTCGAAATCAGCCCGACGGGTGTGCTGTCGCCGTTTGTCGACACCGGTCTCGCCGACCCGCATTCGCTGGCGTTCGACGCGGGCGGCAATCTGTGGATCTCCGTCTACAACGGCAACACCATCGTCGGCGTGACGGCGAGCGGCGAACCGTTGGCGAGCCTGCCCGAGGTGGGGCCCAACGGCATCGCCATCGGTCGCGACGGTGCGCTCTACGCGATGCTCGTCACAGGGGATTTCATCCGCCACACCAACACCGCCTTCGTCGGCCCCGAGCAGTGTGATGATGGCGGTCCCACCAATGGCGACGGCTGCTCGCCGGGCTGCCGCATCGAGGGCGACATCCCGTTTGCGCCGATCGCTGACAGTGGTCTGGCCGGTGGCGCGGGCGGCGGTGCGGTGCGGGATCTCTGCGACGCCGGCTCGGTGCTGGTGGGCCTGCATGGGCGCGCCGGCGTTCTGGTCGGTGCTGTCGGCGGCGTCTGCGCGAAGACGCGAATCGCCGGCGCGAGCGTGGAACTCGTGGGTACCTACAGGCTGCCCCTGCGTGGCATTGGCGGCGGGACGCCGTTTGAAATCCTGTGTCCGCCGGACCAGGCCGTCGTGGCGTTCTCGGGCAATGCCGGCGGCCTCCTCGATGCCATCGAGCTGTCCTGCGCCGGGATGTTCAATGAGGCTGGCATCACCGTCGATGGCGTCACGGAGCAGACGGCGCGCGTCGGCGGCGCCGGCGGTGTGCCATTCGGGCCCATTGCCTGCGGTCCCAACGCGGTCGCGACGGGTATCGCGCCCCGCGTTGGCGACAACGTGGATGCCTTTGGCATGACCTGCGGGACGCCGCAGTAGGCGTCAGGGGGCGCCGGCGTCGTCGGAGGCGACGCCGGTGCGGCCGTCGGTGCGCAGCAGCATCACGTTGGTCTTCAGCTTGATCTCGAAGGGCACGTCGACGGTGAAGCCCTTCGGCGTGATGTCGAAGCCGGCGCCGGTGAAGAAGGCCGTCGGCGGCACCATCGTCCACGTCGCCCGCAGCCGCCACCACGACGAGAACGAGCGACCGTGGTGCATGCGCGCCGGCGGCGGCTCGGCCATCGCGAGGATCGCCTGGCCGATGGCGTCGCGCATGCCATCGTCGATGCCGGGGTGCCCGGAGGGCAGGGTGAACTCCAGCAGCAGGATCCGGCCATCGGGATCCTGGGTCAGCTTCACCTCGCCGATCGCCTGCACGCGGAACGCGCCCTGTCGGCTGCGCATGAGCTCGCGCAGGCGGTCGATGCGCTGGGGCTCGAGTCGGGGCGGCACACCGTTGGCGTACTGCTTCGCGAGGTCCATGTAGGCGAGCCACATCTCGCCCCAGGCGGCGCGGTCGTCGACGAGGGACTTCATCATCCCCATCTGTGTCGTCCGCTCGCCGCCGTCGTTGAGCTGCTTCACGGCCGGCTGCCAGGCGGTCTCCACCTTGTGCCGCAGCGCGCGGAAGTAGTCGTCGGCGAGGCCGGCGGAGACGGCGTCGTCGGCGAGGTCCGCCTGCAGCGTGCGCGTCGCCTTCTTCGCCGCCGCCGCGCTGTCGCGCATCGGACCGTCGACGCGCAGGTCGAGGGCCGAGGCGAGGCTGTCGCGCGACTGGCCAAGCGGCCCGCGCCCACCAAGGACGGCGTCGATGCCTGCAGGACCGGCGGGCAGCCGCAGCACCGACGGCGCATCGCCGGCCGGGGCCGAGGCGGTGACGGGCGGTGGCTCCGCCGGCGCCGTCGACGTCGACGTCGTCGGCGTCGGCGTCGTTGGCGGCTCCGGTGCCGTCGGTGTCGGTACCGATGGCGGCGCGCTCGTCGGCGGCGGACGGGGCGTCGTCGACGGTGGGGGCGGAGGAGGCGGAGGCGGCGGAGGCGGCGGCGGAGGCGCGGGCGGTATCGGCTCCGACGGCGGTGGCGGCGGCGGCACGAGCGCGACCTCGACGGGGCGACGCTCGGCAGGCTCGAAGCGGCGCTGCACCTCGCGTTGCCGGATGTGCAGCAGGAGGCCGACGTGGACGACGACGGCGAGGACCGCAGCGAGCAGCTCACGCAGGCGACGACGTCGCATCACCGCCACTGTAGCGAAGCCTCAGCCGGGCATCATGCCGTGGAAGCCGATCAGCGAGAGGCCGCCGTCGACGTACATGATGCTGCCCGTCACGTACGACGCCGACGACGACACCAGCCACAGCGCCAGCTCCGCGACGTCGGCGGGGGTGCCGTAGCGCTGCAGGGGCAGGGTGGTCTCGAGCTTCTTGCGGGTCTCCTCGTCGGGCGTGAGGCGCTCCATGCCCTCGGTGCCGGCGATGGGCCCGGGCCAGATGCCGTTGACGCGGATGCCCATCGGGCCCCACTCCAGCGCCAGGCAGCGCGTGAGCATGTCGACGCCGGCCTTGGCGGCGCACACGTGGCTCTGCATGAGCGTCGGCAGGCCAGCCTGGGGCGCCGAGATGACGACGACGCGGGCGCCGGGGGCGCGCAGGTGCTCATGGCCGACGCGGCAGGCGTTGAAGGTGCCGAGCAGGTCGATGTCGACGACGCTCTTGAAGGCGTTGGGGCTCATCGCCAGCGCCGGCGCGGGGAAGTTGCCGGCGGCGCCCGCCACGAGGATGTCGATGGGCCCGAAGCGCGCCACGGCGGCCTGGAAGGCGGCGCCGAGGGCGGCCGGGTCGCGGACGTCGGCGATGACGTCGAGGGCGTGGTCGCTGGCGAGCGCGTTGAGGCTGTCGGCGGCGGCCTTTGCCTTGTCGGCCTTGCGGCCAAGGACGGTGACCTTCGCGCCAGCTTCCACGAGGCGGCGGGCGATGCCGAGGTTGATGCCGCAGGTGCCGCCGGTGATGAAGGCGTGCTGTCCGGAGAGGATCGGGGTCGTGATGGCGCTCTGCATGCCGCTCTCTGCCCCGTCGAAGCCCAAACAAAAAGGCCGCCCTGCGGCGGCCTTTTCGAGCGTCGGGGACGCGACCTTCAGGCCTGGGCCTCGGGGGTCGCCGCCGCCGTCGTCTCCTCGTCGAGGCCGTCGTCGGTGTCCTCGGTGTTGCCGAGCTGGCCGGCCGGGCGGCGCGAACGGACGATGTCGACCTTCGGGCCCTTCTTGGCGCCACCACGGGGACCACGGCGGTCGCCACGGTCGCCGCGATCACCGCGGTCGCCACGCTCACCGCGCTCGCCACGCTCACCCTTGTCCTCGCCGTCGGTGTGACCCTTGCTGCGGAGGAACTCCTGGTGACGGCCATTGCCCTCGGCGCAGGCGTCGGCGATGCGGCCGACGAAGAGCTTGATGGAGCGGATGGCGTCGTCGTTGGCCGGGATGACGTAGTCGATGCCGGTCGGGTCGCAGTTGGTGTCGATGAGGGCGATGATCGGGATGCCGAGGCGCTTGGCCTCGTCGATCGCGATGTGCTCACGCTTCGGGTCGACGACGAAGACGGCGCCGGGGAGCTTGTTCATCTCCTTGATGCCGGCGAGGTTCTTCTCGAGCTTCTCGAACTCGCGGGTGAGCTTGATGACTTCCTTCTTCGGCAGGCGATCGAAGGTGCCATCGTTCTGCATCTTCTCGATCGCGCGCATGCGATCGATGCCCTGCTTGATGGTCTTGAAGTTGGTGAGCATGCCGCCGAGCCAGCGGTTGTTCACGTAGAACTGGTTGGCGCGCTTCGCCTCCTCGGCGACGATGTCGGCGGCCTGCTTCTTGGTGCCGATGAAGAGCACCTTCTCGCCACGGGCGACGAGGTTCGCGACCTTCTCGAAGGCGGTGTCGAACAGACCGACCGTCTGCTGCAGGTCGATGATGTAGATGCCGTTCCGGGCGCCGAAGATGTAGGGCTTCATCTTCGGGTTCCAACGACGGGTCTGGTGACCGAAGTGGGCGCCGCACTCGAGCATGTCGCGCATTGCAATCGTGGCCATGACTCTCTTCTCGTTCTCTCCGACGGTGTCGTCGGGTCTCAGGGTTGAATCCTCCACGCGGCGGGCCCCGACCTCGTCGAGACAGTGGCGTCACCGAAGGAGCGATTCGCTCCTCGGCACCCCGCCACTCCCCGGGTGCGGCATCACCTGATGCGGCCCGGGCGCTGCGTGTGCGTTGGGATCACTTGACGTCGAGACGCCACTTGATCCTCTTGAAAGCCCCTCCGAGGTAGCAGGTGGATCCAGACCGGGCAAGGCAACAGTTCGACGTCGACATTGGACCGGACAGACGACCGCCTACGCCCTGCCGTCTTGCCTTGTTTGTGGGTGTAGACGTTTGAATTTCCCGACGTTCTTGCCTCCGGCGGCCAAGGGGGGCCCTGGCCGGCCCTTGGAACCCCGGGCCTTTTCCGGGTCATCTGGACGTCCGCATGCACTCATTTTTCGTCGCAGCGGCGCTGGGGCGCGACGATGAAACGGCATGCCAACGCCGCTCGCCGAAAAATGGGCCCCTCGCTTGTCCGTCGCGCGTGCGGCGCCCGTGTCGATGCGGCTGGCCGGCATCCTCCTCGCTGCCGCTCGTCGTCTGCGTTGTGGCGGCTGCCGCGCCTCTGGTCGCGTCGTGGCCTGCCTCCTTGGCCGCCGGAGGCAAAAAACGCCGCAATGTCAGTGACATAGAAGCCAAACAAAAAGAAGGCCCGGCGCGAGGCCGGACCTTTCAGAAGAGCTGAAAAGGAGATCAGTAGCGGGCGAGGTCGCGCATGGCCTGCAGGACGTCGTCCGGCTGGGGGAGGATCTCCTCCTCGATGTCCCAGTTGTAGGGCACCGGGGTGTCCTCGCCGGCGAGGCGGCGGACCGGGCCGTCGAGGTGCTCGAAGCAGCGCTCGGTGATCTCGGCGGCGATCTCGGCGCCGTAGCCGACGAAGCGGCAGTCCTCGTGGACCACGAGGCACTTGCCGGTCTTCTTCACGCTGGCGACGAGGCAGTCCCAGTCGACCGGGTTGAGCGTGCGCAGGTCGATGACCTCGCAGTCGATGCCCTCGTCGGCGAGGGTGTCGGCGGCGGCCATGGCCCGCTGCACGAGGGCGCCGTAGGTGATCACGGTGAGGTCGTTGCCGGCGCGACGGACGGCGGCCTTGCCGAAGGGCAGGACCCAGTCGGTGTCCGTCGGCAGCTGCGCCTTGCACCAGTTCTGGCGGTAGAGGCCCTTGTGCTCGAGGAAGAGCACCGGGTCGTTGCCGCGGATGGCCGCCTTCAGCAGGCCGTAGGCGTCGAACGACGACGACGGCAGCGCGATCTTCAGGCCCGGGATGTGGGCGAAGAAGCTCTCGATGTTCTGGCTGTGGCAGAGGGCGCCGTGGATGTAGCCGCCGACGGGGACGCGCAGGACGACGGGCGAGCTCCACATGTTGTTGGAGCGGTAGCGCATCGTCGCCACCTCGTTTCTGATCTGCATCATCGCCGTCCAGATGTAGTCGCCGAACTGGATCTCCGGGACGGGCTTGTAGCCGCGCACGGCGAGACCGACGGCGACGCCGACGATGCTGCTCTCGGCGAGGGGCGAATTGAAGACGCGGTCGGCGCCGAACTTCGCCGTGAGGCCGCGGGTGGCGGTGAACACGCCGCCCTTGTCGCCAGCGACGTCCTCACCGAAGATCACCATCTTCGGATCACGGGCGAGCTCCTCGGCGAGGGCGCGGTTGATGGCGTCGACGAGCACGATGCCGTCGCCAGCGACGGTGGGCTCGGTGAGGGCGGGCTCGGGCTCTTCCGACGTCACCCACTTCGTCGCCGTGTGGCGCGCGGGCAGGGCGGCGGCCTCGGCGCGGTCGGCGGCGGCGTCGATGTGCTCCTTGATGGAGGTTTCGATCTGCAGCAGCTCGATCTCCGTCGAGGCGCCACGCTCGAGGATGAGCTTCTTCAGCGCCGGGATCGGATCGCGGGCCTTGTCCTCGGCCAGCTCGGCCTCGGGCCGGTACTTGCGCTGGTCGTCCGACGACGAATGCGGCAGCAGGCGGACGACGTCGGCGACGATGAGCGTCGGGCCCTCGCCGCGGCGGGCGCGGGCCACGGCCTCGGTCATGACCTCGAAGGAGGCGACAAGGTCGCAGCCATCGACCTCGACGGTGTGCAGGCCGTCGTAGCCGCGGCCGAGGTTCTTCACCTTGCCGCCCGGGGTCTGCTCGCGCACCGGCACGCTGATGGCGTAGCCGTTGTCCTCGATCATGAAGATGACCGGGGCCTTCTCGCGGCTCGCCCAGTTGAGCGCCTCGTGGAAGTCGCCCTGGGACGTCGTGCCCTCGCCGGAGCAGACGACGGTGACCTCGTAGTCGGCGCTGCCGTTCTTCTTGTGGACGGCGTGGAAGTTGCGCATCGACGCCAGCGCGCAGCCGGTGGCCTGCAGGTATTGCGTGCCCGTCGGCGACGACTGCGACGGGATGTTGAGCTTTTTGTGGCCGTAGTGCTGCGGCATCTGCCGGCCGCCCGAGTTCGGGTCGTCGGCGCGGGCGAGGAACGAGAGGAAGATCTCGTCGGCCGTCATGCCGAGGCCGGTGCAGAGCGCCATGTCGCGGTAGTAGGGGTAGGCCCAGTCGCGCCCGGGGGTGAGCGCCATCGCCATCGCCGTCTGCGCGGCCTCGTGTCCCATCGCGCCGATGTGGAAGAAGCCCTTGCCCTGCTTGAGCAGCACGAGCTGCTTCTCGTCGAGCCCGCGGCTCTGGACCATGTTCTTGTAGGCCTCGACGAGGCGGGCGTTCGTGAGGCCGGCGGGCAGCTCACCCTTGCCGGAACGCTTCTGGTCCTTGGCGTGCTTCGGGCTGCGCTTCTCGGGGATGGCAGGGGTCATCTGGGTCCTCGGGGGCAGGGGGCGGAAGATCGGGCGTGTCCTACAAAGGTTCAGCGGGGTTGTCGACGACGTCGTGTGACGTTTTGCGTCAAGCCGGCGCGGTCACGGCACGTTGATCACGGAGACGTTGCCGACGTCGACGTCGGCGCGGTTGCCGGCGATGTCGGTGAGGGTCGCCGAGACCTGGATGGCTGTGTTGGCGAGGGAGAAGGGCCCCCCATCGCAGGTGAAGTCCGGGCCGTCGACAAGGCCGGTGACGACGACGTCATCGCCGGCGAAGACGGGGGCGAAGGTGCAGGTGGCTGCCGAGAGGGCCTCGCTGGCCGAGCCGCTGACGACCAGGGGCTGTCCCGGCGGCAGCGTCGTCGGCAGCTCGGTCGACTGCAGCGTCGGCGCCGTCGCATCGATGATGAGGGTGGTGAGGAAGAGGGGCTCGGAGTCGTTGCCGGCGACGTCGACGAGGATGACGGCGATGTCGTGGCCGCCCTCGCCGGCGTCGGCGCCGGCCGTCACATCGACGGACAGGACGCCGTCGGTGTCGGCGACGTCGCCGAAGGAGAGGCCGTCGGCCAGCAGGCGCGGCGTCTCGCCGAGGGCCTCGGTCGGGATGAAAGACAGTGAGGTGGCGCTGCCGCGGCGGATGACGCCCTCGGCGAGGACGGCCGAGCCGCCGACGATCCCCGGCGGGGTGGTGTCGCCAGCGGTCGCCCGACGACAGCGCCCACCGTCGCAGAACAATGGCTCGGGGCAGTCGGCGGCGGCCTCGCAGGCGAGGGTGGCGTCGCCGATGTCGGCGTCGAAGCAGGCCGCGATGACCAGGGCGGCGCCAATCGGCAGGAGGGCGGGGAGTGGGCCCGGACGCATGGGGCGGTGCTGACCCCGGCGACCGGCAGCGTCAACGGGACCGAGGTCGCCTGTGTGGGCACCTACATAACAGCGCTGATCGTCATGAAAGTGTCATCGTCCCCTTGTGTGAAGGTGGTGTGTGGAGGCAGCATGGCGGCCATGACCCTCCTCTGGACCGTCCTCAATGTCCTGCAGGCCGTCTTCCTCGCGCTCTGGACGTTCATCTGGGGCGTCACGAGCATCATCGTCTCGGGCCTTGGCCGTCAGGCCCTGGCCCTGCGCATCCCCCAGCTCACCTGGGCGCCCGGGCTGCTGCGGGCGTCTGGCGCCCGGGTCGAGGTCCACGGCCGCGACAAGGTCGACTGGTCGAAGCCGTGCGTCGTCGTCGTCAACCACCAGTCGATGATCGACATCCCGGCCCTGCAGGTGGGGCTGCTGCCGGCCTACCTCCGCTTCATCACCAAGGAGGAGCTCATGCACGTCCCGATCCTCGGGCCCTACATGCGCTCCGTCGGCATGATCGGCATCGACCGCGGCAACACCGCCGAGGGCATCGAGCGCCTCAAGGCGCAGGCCCGCCGCTGCCACGACGACTGCGCCGTCGTCGTCGCCTTCGCCGAGGGCACCCGCAGCCGCACCGGGCAGATCAAGCCCTTCAAGAAGGGCGCCTTCATGCTCGCCCTGCAGGCCGGCATCCCGATCGTCCCCGTCTCCATCGAGGGCGCCCGCCGCGTGCTGCCGTCCGACGGCTTCAAGGTCCGGCCGGGCACGATCCGCATCGACGTCGGCGAGCCCATCCCCACCACGGGCCTCGGCGTCGCCGACCGCGACGCCCTCATGGAGCGGGCCCACCGCGCCGTCGTCGCCCTCAACGTCGCCGCCGGTGGCGTCGGCGACGGCAGCGTCGCCTTCGAGCTGTCCGGGCCCCACGCCGCGGCGACCCGGCGTTCCCTCGCCGGCTGAGGCGGGCGGCACCGGATGACGTCGGCGTCTGCCCGTGGCAGGCAGGCGCCATGAGCAGCACCGAGCCCGTCACCGTCGACGTCGAAGACGGCATCGTCGTCGTCACCATGAACGGCCCGCGCGGCAACGCGCTGTCGCCGTCGTTCGTGAAGTCCCTCTCCCTCGCCCTCTACCGGGCCGAGCAGGCCCTCGGCGACATCGACGAGCCGAAGGCGCACGCCGTCGTGCTGCGCGGCAAGCCCTCGGTCTTCTGCGGCGGCCTCGATCTCAAGGAGGGCGACGCCATGGACCGCGGCGCCGTCGCCGCCTGGGTGGACGCCTTCGAGGCGCTGTTCCTGCAACTCTTCGCGTTCCGCGCGCCCGTCGTCGCCGCCCTCGAGGGGCCGGCGATCGCTGGCGGCGCCGTGCTCGCCCTCGCCTGTGATGAGCGGGTGGTGTCGACGTCGGGGGCCTTCGAGATCGGCCTCAACGAGGTGGCCCTCAACCTGTCGTTCCCGTCGGGGGCCCTCGAGGTGGCGCGCCACACGCTGCCGCCGGGCGTCCACGTCGACGCCCTCCTGCGGGGCCGTCGCTTCGATCGGCAGGAGGCCCTCGCCCGCGGCATCGTCGACGTCGCCGCCGACGACGCCGTCGCCACCGCCATGGCCCGCGCCCGCACCTTCGCCGAGGTCGGGGCCCGCGCGGTGAGCAAGACGAAGCTCGACCTCCGGCACGACGCGCTCACGCGGGCCCGGGCGCGCGCCATCGAGTCACGTCGGATCTTCGTCGAGGCCTTCTTCGACCCGGTCCACGTCGCCCGTCGTCGCGCGATCCTCGAGCGCCTCACGCGGCGCTGACGTCGCCAGCGCCCGCTCCTGCGCGGCGCGCAGGCTGCCGAACCACAGGTGGACGACGACGCCCGCCGCGATCGACGTCGCCAGCGCCCACGCCGCGAGGCTGCCCGACGTCGGCGGCGCCACCGACAGCATCAGGCTCGTGAACGCCGCCCACAGGAAGCCGACGACGGCGCCACCGACGCGCCAGTCGAGCGGTCCGTCGGGGTCGTCGTCGTCGCGGCGTACCATCGGGTCGCCCTCGTCGACAGACGTCGGGCGGGGGATGGCCACCGGCAGTTGGGGGCGCATGTCGCTCATCGGTGGTCCTGCAGGCTCGACGGGCAGTGGAGCATCCGTCGGCACCTCATGCAGGCGTCGCCGTCAGAAGACGCCCGACAGCACCAGCGCCGTCGTCGGCTCGGGGCGCACCCCGGAGCCCGGCAGCACGCCGATGGTCGGCGGGTTGAGCTTGAGGGTCCCCTCGAGGAAGGGGTCGTGCTCCGTCGGCGCCATCCAGCCCAGCACGCCGCCGACGGCGGCGCCGGCGGCCACGCCGCTCAGGACGAGCCAGCCGGAGCGTTCGGTGCTCACGACGGTGTCGGGCTCGACGGCGGTGGCAACGATCGCTGCAGTTCCAGCGCCGAGGCCGGCGCCGAGGGTGGCGCCCGCCACCGGAAAGAGGCCGACGTCCTGGCCATGCAGCAGCGCCGTCGTCGCTGCACCCGTCACGGAGCCGGCGAGGAGCATCACGCCGAGGCTCTGGTTGAACGGGTAGCGATACGACGCCGCCAGCGTGCCCGCCGTGACGCCGACGGTGCCGCCGACGGCCGCGCCGGCAGCGAGGGCCCCCGGGCCCGGCGGGGCCACCTCGACGAAGGCCATGCCCGCGCCGATGCCAACGAGGGTGCCCACCATCGACAGGTTCGCCGAGGCCACGCCCGACGCTGGACCGACGGCCGAAAGCTGGCCGGCGCCATAGCCGGCGAGCCCGCCCATCGTGCCGAGCTGCACGACGGTGTGGGCCAGGTGCAGGCTGTCGGCGCGGGCGAAGCCGTAGCCGGAGAGGGCCGCGGCGCCGAAGGCCGAGAGCCCGAGGCCCGCGAGGGCGCCCGCCTCGGCGCCGGCGAGGCCGCCGTGGGCCGACATGAGGAGCGGGCCGTGGATCCAGCCCACCATCGCCCCGTAGAGCCCGAGCCAGCCGGTGGCGGCGGCGCTGTCGATGGAGGCGGCGGGGAAGGCGAGCACGACGCCGGGCGGGATCGCCGTCGGCGCGTCGTCGGAGGGTCGCGGCGGCGTCGTCGGATCGGTGCCCTCATAGCGGAGGCCGAGGCGGTCCCGCAGGCGCTCGGCGTAGCCGTAGAAGAGCTTCGCGACCCGCACGTCCTCGTGGGTGGCCCGCGCCGTCAGCGGGCCGATGCTGGCGGCGTCGCCGGCGTTGGCGAGGGCCCAGCCGGCCATCGTCAGCACGTCGAGGGACGGGTCGTCGAGGGCCGCCACGAGGGCCGGCGTGTGCGGCGCCGCGAGGCGGGGACCGAGGCGGCCGAGGCACTCGGCGCCGGCGCGGCGGGCGGCGGCGTCGTCGTCGAGGCGGACGCTGCGGGCGCAGATGCGGGCGGTAGCGACGCTGGCGTCGTGGGTGGCGAGCAGGCGCAGGGCAAGCGCGCGGAGCGCGCCGGTGTCGCCCGTGCGGGCAGCCCGACGGAGCGATCCGCGGGCCTGACCGATGTCGCGCTCGGCGAGGCGCTGCAGCTCGTCGGCGGAGGGCAGCGGCGGCAGCGGGGCCGGGACGCCGGCCGGATCGGCGACGGCGTCTCCTGCTGCAGGGGCCGCAGGGGCCGTTGTCGTCGGCGTCGTCGGCGCCGCGACCGGGCCGGCGGCCTGGGCGCAGAGGAGCTGGACCACGGTCAGGGCGGCGAGCATGACGGGACTCTTACACAGCCGACGTGTCGGTCGCTGTGGTGGCGGGCGCGTGGCGCACCCGGGGATCCCCCACGCCGGGGTCGATCGCGGCGGCGATGCCGTAGGAGGCGTCGCGGTTGCCGACGAGGAAGACGACGTCGCCGGCCTGCAGCGGCAGCTGCTCGGGGGCTTCCAGCAGCACCCCACCGCGGCGGATGGCGATGAGCACCACCCCGCGGGCCTGCGGGCAGAGGTCGCCGATGGCGGGGCTGCCGGGCGGCACGGCGACGCTCTCCACCTTGAGGTCGGCGAGGGCGTCGAGCTCACCGAGGCGGTTGCGCGGCATCGCGATGCGGCGCGCGGTGTCGCCGAGCTGCTCGCGGGCGGCCCGCACGAGGCGGGAGAGCTGGTTGGCGGGCGTGCCGCGCGTGCGCAGGACCCGGGCGAGGGTCTCGATGCCGCCCTCGAGCTCCTCAGAGATGACGTCGGTGGCGCCGAGGCGTCGCAGTTCGTCGTGCTCGCTGAGGCGGCGGCCGCGGACGATGATCGGGACCGTGCGGGCGATGGCCCGGATCTCGGCGATGGCGTGGCGGGTGGCGCCGGCGTCGTTCAGCATCAGCACGACGCCGGCGGCCTGGTGGATGTGGGCGTGCTCGAGGGCCTCGGCGCTGGCGACGTCGCCGAGGAAGACCGGCTCGCCCGGGGGGGCGGTGCGGACCGTCTCGGCGTCGAGATCGAGCACGATGCAGGGGATGTCGAGCTCCTTGAGAGCGCCGGCCAGCATGCGGCCGCCGACGCCGTAGCCGCCGATGATCACGTGATGCGACAGCGAGCGGGCGTGGGTGGCCTGGGCCTCGTCGACGCCGGTGGCGCCGAGCAGGCGCTCGAGGGGCTGCAGCAGCCGCGCGCCCGCCGTGACGTGCGGGCCGAGGCGCATCGCCACCGGCGTGACGAACATCGTGAGCAGTCCCGCCGACAGGATGGCACCCGCCTCGTCGCCGAGGAGGCCGAGCTTCTGCCCCTCGCGCGCAAGGACGAAGCCGAACTCGCCGAACTGCGCGAGGCCCACGCCGGCGAGCCAGGCCACCCGCGCCGGGAAGCGCATGGCGAGGCAGGCGAGGGTCGCGATCAGGCCCTTGCCGAGGAACATCGCGGCGAAGAGCGCGGCGACGACGAAGGGGTGCGCCATCACGACCTGGAGGTCGAAAAGCATGCCGAGGGAGAGGAAGAACATCGTCGTCAGCAGGTCGCGCAGCGGGATCACGTTGTTCATCGCCCGCTGGCCCCAGGCGCCGTCGGCGAGCAGCACCCCGGCGAGGAAGGCGCCGAGCGCCAGGCTCAGGCCCACCATCGCCGTGAGGACGGCGACGCCGGCGCACATGACGAGCACGGCGATGAGGAAGACCTCGCGGGATTTCGCCCGGTCGATCTGGCGCAAGGCGAAGGGGACGACGTAGCGGCCGGCGAAGAGGGCGACGACGACGAAGACGGCGGCCTTGCCGAGGGCGAAGCCCAGCTCGAGGCCGATCTCGACATGGTCGATGGCACCGGTGCCGGCGTCGAGGCGGGCGAGGATCGGCACCATCAGCATCATCGGGATGACGCAGAGGTCCTGATAGATGAGGGCGCCGATGGTGAAGCGGCCGTGCGGGGCGTCCATCTCGCCGCGCTCGGACAGACCGCGCAGCACGATGGCCGTCGACGACAGCGCGATGAGGAAGCCGAAGAAGACGCCGCGGGCGGCGGAGTAGCCGAGGCTCGTGGCGACGACGACGGCGACGATCGTGGTGAGGCCGACCTGCAGCGTGCCGCCAATGGCGACGAGGCGGGCAATACGCCGGAGACGTTCCAGGGAGAACTCGAGCCCGATCGTGAAGAGCAGCAGGATGACGCCGATCTCGGCGAGGAGCTCGACGCTGTGGAGATCCTTGACAAGGGCGAGGCCTGCCGGACCGATGACGGCGCCGGCGAGCATGAAGCCCGCGACCGCCGGCAGCCGCAGGAACCCGACGAGCAGCGCGGCAAGCACGGCGACGCCGAGCGTCAGGACCAGCTCGGGGAGGGCTTCGACGGGACTCACGGTGCGCATACTACCCACCCGGGAGGCGAACGTGACGCCGTGGTGGCGAGCGAGACGGAGTGGTAGCTCGAGGCCATGCGCAAGGACCCGTCCGACGCCCTCTCCCGCTGGCTGCGCCCCGCCGGCGGTGGCCTCTACCTCGTGTCGACGGGCGCCGAGGCCCAGCGTGCCCTGCAGCGCCGCGTCTACGGCGTCGCCCGCGACGAGGACGTCCAGGCCGCCTTCCTCGCCAACCTGGGCCGACTCCAGGAGGCCCGCGTCGTCATCCTCGGCGTGCCCTCCGACACCGGCGCCGGCTTCCGTCGCGGCGCGAACCTCGGGCCCCAGGCCCTGCGCGAGGCCTGGCTCGCCGCCCGGCCGACCCTCCCTGCGGAGATGGCCGCCGCTGGCGTCGTCGACGTCGGCGACGTCTTCGTCGTGCCCCAGCTGCAGCACGACGACATGTGCTCGGTGGATCAGCTCGCGGCGTCGCGGACGGCCCTCTATGGCGACGTCGAGGGGCGGGCGTCGTCATCGTGGCCGGTGTCGCCGCTGTCGATTGCCGAGGCCGCGATGGCCGCGATCCTCGAGGTGAACCCGACCGTGAGGTTCCTCACCCTCGGCGGCGACCACTCGACGGCATGGCCGGCGACGAAGGCCCTGCACGACGCCGGTCGGCGATTCTGCATCCTCCAGTTCGACGCCCACACCGATCTGCTCGAGCACCGCCTCGGCGTGAAGCTGTGCTTTGCGACGTGGTCGTTCCACGCCAACGAGCTTCTCGGTCGCGGTCGCCGCCTCGTGCAGGTGGGGCTGCGGGCGAGCCGCTTCCCGCGGGCCCACTGGGAGCAGTCCCTCGACGTCGCCCAGTTCTGGGCCGACGACGTCAACCGCGATCCTGCCGCGGCCATCGACGCCATCGTCGCCGCCGTGAAGGCCACCGGGCTGCCGTGCCTGCTCTCAAACGACATCGACGGCACCGACGCCGCCTTCGCCTCCGCCACCGGCACCCCCGAGGCGCAGGGGCTCCACCCCGACGTCGTCGACACCCTCATCCGGCGCATCGGCGACGAGGTCGGGCTCGTCGCTGCCGACCTCATGGAGGTCGCGCCGCTGCTCGAGACGGCGGCGCCGTCGACGACGCTGGCGACCGCGGTCCGCTATCTCGACACGACCCTGGCGGCGCTGCTTCAACCCTGGCCCGGCGGGGCCGCCGTGGCTAAGGTGGAGGCATGAAACCCGTGCGCATCGGGTCGGCCTCGGTGCCGCCCGTCACCGCCATCATCCTCGCGACGCTGCTGGTCTGCTTCGTCGTCGCCGGCATCGCCGTCAACTTCATCCCCGGCCTCGCCACCGTGGTGTCGTACCTGCCGGTGACGACGACCGATGTGCTGCACGGCCAGGTGTGGCGCCTGCTCACCTACGCGCTCATCCACAACCTCGACGACCCGTTCCACCTGCTCATCAACGGCTTCATGATCTTCATGTTCGGCCGCGAGCTCGAGGAGCGCTGGGGCGCCGGTCGCTACCTCGTGTTCACGCTGCTCACGGTGCTCGCCGGTGGCCTCTTCGTCGTCCTCAGCGGCCTGCTCTTCGCCGGCCGCGGCGCCGCCATCGGCGCGTCGGCCTTCGCCGAGGGCCTCATCGTCGCCTGGGGCCTCACCTGGCGGGATCGTCCGCTCCGCATGTTCTTCGCCATCGAGATGCGCGGCATCCACATGGTGTGGTTCGCCGTCTTTTTGTGGTTCCTGCAGGCGGTGAGCACGTCGCCGGTGTCGGCGGCGGCGCACCTCGGCGGCATGGTGTGCGCCGCGCTCCTCGTGCTGGGCGTGTGGCGACCCAACGCCGTGAAGGCCGCGTGGTGGAGCCTCCTCGAGAAGCTGGGCCTCAAGAAGAAGCCGAAGCTCTATGTGGTGCCGGGGCCGAAGCCGGGCAGCGACGGCCAGAAGTGGGTGAACTGACGTGGAGCAGATCGTCTTCAACGTCGTCACGACGGTCGGCCTGCTGATCCTCGCCATCGCGGTGCACGAATGGGCGCACGTCGCCATGGCGAACTTCCTCGGTGACCCCACCGGCGAGCGCATGGGGCGGCTCACCCTCAACCCCCTCGCCCACGCCGACCCCATCTGGACCGTCGCGCTGCCGACGTACTTCGTCGTCATGCAGACCCTCGCGGGCAGCGCCTTTCCGGTGCCGTTCTTCGGTGCCGGCAAGCCGGCGCCCTACACGCCCGTCAAGCTCACCCGCGCCTTCGGCGGCCAGCGCATCCGCATGCGCACCGCCGAGATGCTCGTGGCGGTGGCGGGCCCACTGTCGAACCTCGCCCTCGCGGTCCTCACGACCGGCGTCGTCATCGGCCTCATCCACCTTGGCCAGCCCCTCTGGGGGGACCCGCGCTCGCTGTCGCTGCTCGCGTTCAAGTTCGCGGTCCTCAACATCGGCCTGCTGCTGTTCAACCTGATCCCGATCCCGCCCCTCGACGGCAGCAAGGTCGTCTTCAACCTGCTGCCGCACGAGCTGGCCGTCCGCTACGAGGCCGTCGTCGAGAAGCTGTCGTGGGTGCTCATGCTCGTGATGGTGATGGGCGGCGCGCGACTCATCCTCGCGCCCATCCAGTCGCTGTTCATCCGGGCCATGCTCGAGGTCATCGCCCTCGCGACCTGACAGCCAGACGGCCCCGTTCTACGCTCCACCCGCTGGGAGGTGGTGATGACGTCGACGTCGCAGAAGCTGCTGGTCTGTATCCACGGGCATTTCTACCAGCCCCCCCGCGAGAACCCGTGGCTCGAGGACCTCGAGCGCGAGGCGTCGGCGGCGCCGCACCACAACTGGAACAGCCGCATCGCCGAGGAGTGCTACACGCCCAATGCCTGGGCCCGCATCCTCGACGGGCAGGGGCGCGTCGTCCGCCTCTACGACAACTACACCCGCCTCAGCTTCAACGTCGGGCCGACGCTGGCGACGTGGCTGTCGCGCCACGTCCCCGAGACCCTCGACGCCATGGTGGCCGCCGACCGCGACAGCGTCGCCCGCCTCGGGCAGGGCAACGCGATCGCGCAGGTCTACAACCATGCGATCATGCCGCTCTGCAATCGACGGGATAAGTATACGCAGGTGCGGTGGGGCCTGCGGTCCTTCGAACGCACCTTCGGCCGCCGCTCGCGCGGCATCTGGCTCGCCGAGACCGCCGTCGACGCCGACACGATGGAGATCCTCGCCGAGGAGGGCGTCGAGTTCACGATCCTCTCGCCCTTCCAGGCGCGCCGCTTCCGCGTGGATGGCGGCGAGTGGACCGACTGCGGGCAGGGCACGATCCCCACCGGGCGTGCGTATCGCTATGTCACGAAAAGCGGTCGCTCCGTCGCCGTTTTCTTCTACGACGGCGGCCTCGCCCGCGGCATCGCCTTCGAGCGTCTCCTTGGCGACGCCGGCCACGTCGTCGACGCCATCGACCGCAGCTTCCGCGGCCGCGCGGCACCGGCCGACGAGCCCTGGCTCGTGCACACGGCGACGGACGGCGAGAGCTACGGACACCACTTCCGCTTCGGCGACATGGCGCTCGCCGCCGCGTTCGCCCGCCTCGACGCCCGCGCCGACGTCGAGGTCGTCAACTACGCGACCTTCCTTGATCGCGCCGGGTGCCGCGGCGAGGTGGAGCTGCATCCGGTGAGCGCCTGGTCCTGCGCCCACGGCGTCGGACGCTGGGAGCGCGACTGCGGCTGCCGCATGAACCCCGACCCGACGTGGAACCAGCGCTGGCGCACTGGTCTGCGCGCCGCGCTCAACGGCCTGCGCGACGGCCTCGCCACGGCCTTCGAGACCGCGGCCTCGCCGCTGCTCACCGATCCATGGGCGGCCCGCGACGCCTTCATCGACGTCGTCGAAGACGCCGGCCTCGACGTCGCCACCACCGACGCCTTCTTCGCGGCCCGGGCGCGCCACGCCCTCTCCGGGGCCGAGCGTCAGCGGGCGCTGCGGCTGCTGGAAATGCAGCGCTGTGCCCTGCTCATGTTCACGTCGTGCGGCTGGTTCTTCGACGACGTCTCGGGGCAGGAGAGCGTCATCCTGCTGCGCTACGCCGCTCGCGGCCTGTCGCTGCTGGCGGAGCTCGACGCCGACGAGGCCGAGCGGCTCGAGCGCCGCTTCCTCGACGACCTCACGCGCGCCGAGAGCAACGTGCGGCGCAGCGACGGCAGGGTGCGGACCGGTCGGGACATCTTCCTCGAGGACGCCCGGCCGGCGGCCATCGGGCCCGAGCGCATCGCCGTGTCCCTCGCCCTCACCTGCGCGACGGGCGCCCCCGCGCCCGCCCGGGTCGCCGCCTGGCGCGTCGTCGAGCACGAGGAGGCGGCCCTCGACGACAAGAGCCTCCCCTGCGTGGTCGGGCGCGTCGGCCTCCTCGATCAACGCGTCGAGGCGCGCGCCGCCGTGGCCTTCGCCGTCGTCGACTTCGGCGGCATCGACCAGCGCGGGGTGCTCGTTCCCCCCGAGGGCCTCGAGGCGCTGCGTGCCGGCCTCGCAGCGGCGGCCGACGCCAGCGCCTTCACCCGCGTCCTCGACGAGGCCACCCGCGGTAGCGGTCGCGGATTCTCGCTGCGTGACGCCCCCGCCGATCTGCGCGACGCCATCGCCCAGCGGGCCCTCGCCCGTCGCGTCGACGTCACCGACGCCGTCCTCGCCGAGCTCCTGCTGTCGGAGCGCAGCCTGCTGCGCGGCGTCGTCGCGATGGGCGGCGTCCTGCCGACGCCGGTGAAGGGCCTGCTCGCCCACGCGCTCAGCCGCCGTGCGCGCGACATCGTCGCCGAGCTCGTCGCCACCGATGGCAGCACCGCGCCCGCGATCCGCCGGCTGCGGACGGTCATGACCGACGCCGCCGGCTTCGGCGTGGCCCTCGACCTCGACGAGACCGTGCGCTCCCTCGAGGGCGCGGTCGCCACCCAGGTGGTCAGATTGCTTGGCGAGGGCGCCGACGACGCCACCCTGCAGCGGGTCACCCGACTCTGCGGTGTGCTCGAGGCCATCGCCGACGACCGGGCCCTGTTGCGGCTGCTGAAGGCGGCGTCGGCGCTGTCGATGGCGTCGCGCGTCGACCGTCACCTGCCGGTGGCCCGAGCCCTGCTGCCCGTCCTCAACCGCGTCTGTCGCGCGGCGTTTCCGGTGCCCGGCTGAGGCGCACGGGCGCGCTCAGCCCGTCGCGCGGCTGCGACCCTGGGCCTGCGCCTGGGCCCGCAGGTTGGCGCGGTAGGCGTCCTTGAGGGCCGGGTCGGCGAGGACCGCCTCGGCGTCGGCGACGACGTCGACGATCTCGCGCAGGGCGCTCTTGAGGTCGGCGAAGGCGGCGTCGCCGTAGCGGGCCGGCTCGAAGCGCTCGCGCAGCCGGGCGGCGGCACGGTGGACCTCGAAGGCCGTCGCCGTCGGCTCGATGCCGAGGACGCTGAAGTAGTCGCCGTGACGGGCGAGGGCGAGCTTGTCGAGCACGCGGGCGCGGTCGATGGCGATGTCGCGTTCGCGGCGCGAGATGGCGTCGTCGACGCTGCGCGGCAGGCCGCGCGCGAGGACCCGCACCGCGCCGGCGGCGACGGCGAGCAGGGCCGCCCGCAGCACGACGTGGGCGTGCAGGCCGGAGGCGAAGACGAGGTCGTCGAGGGAGCGCGTGCCGTCGAGGCGCTCGACGATGGTGCGCTCCTCGGGCGACAGCGGTGGCAGCGGTCGGCCGACGTCGGCGGCGCCCAGCAGCGTCGCCGGACCACCAAGGACGGACCACAGCCGCGTCTCGTCGTATTTGCGGCGCACGCCCTCGGCGATCACGGCCTCGAAGCGGTGCTCAAGCCGCACCCGATCGACGGCATGGGCGCGAGCCTCGACGAAGCGGAAGCTGCCGTCGCCCCACTCGAGCAGCCGCAGCAGCTGCTCGGTGAGCACGCCGCGCACCGCGGGGAAGAGCTCATCGAGCTTCAGGGCGCCGTCGTCGACGAGGCGGGCGCACAGGCGCCGGGCCGACAGGGCCTCGCCGGCGCGCAGCTCGGCGTGGCGCGCCGCCGTGATGAAGCCGCCCTTGAGCAGCTGCTCCTCGGCGCGGTCGGCGGGCAGGTCACTCTTCACGAAGACGGGCTCGCCGTCCTCGAGAAACACCGTCCGTACCCGCTCGTCGTCGACGCGGATCTCGATGGCGCCGGTGACCCGCTGCGACCACGCCGCGAGCAGCAGCGACGGCAGCTCACCGTCGACGAAGCGCCCCTCCGGGGGCTCGAGGGCGATGAAGGGCGCCGGCGGCGGCGGCTCGCGCTCGTCGACGTGGACGTCGAGCAGGGGGCCGCCGAACGGGACGCCCTCGCCGTCGCCGAGCGGACGGGGCTGGCTGCCGACGTCGGCGCCGCCAACGGGGACGCCGGCTGGGACGGCGTCGAAGCGGCCGGTCGTGAAGGCGAGTCGGGCGCGGGCGCGGGCGTCCTCGAGGGCGGCGCGGGCAGCCTCCTCCTCGGCGCGCAGGCGCGCGAGCCGCTCCGCCTCATGGCGGGCCTCGTCCTGCAGGGCCTGCTGCTCGCGGGCGAGGGCCTCGAGGCGGTCCTTTGCCTTCGCCTCCTGGTCGCGCAGGGCCTGCTCGGCGATGGCGACGTCGCGGGCGATGCGCTCCCGCTCGGCGGCGGCGTGATCGGTGAGGCGACGGAGCTGCTCGAGGTGCTCCTCCTGGGCGCGCAGGCGTTGCTGGCGCTCGGCGTCGGCGTCGCGGGCGCGCTGCTCCTGGGCGAGGCGCTCGCGCTCGAGGCCGGCGAGGCGCTCCTCCTCGGCGGCGACGGCGGCGCGCAGCGAGGCCTGCCGCTCCTCGTGGGCCGTCAGCGCCGCGCGCTGCGCCGACTGGATGGCGTCGAGGGCCGCCCGCGCCTGCAGCTCCCGCTCGCGGGACTCGGCGGCGAGGCGGGCGATGTCCTCCTCGGTGCGCAGGCGGGCCACCTCGAGCTCGGCGATGCGGGCGCGGGCCTGCTGCTCCTCAAGCTGGCTGCGGGCGGCGAGGTCCGCGAGGGCGCGCTCCAGCTCACGACGCTCGGTGGCGAGGGACTCCAGCTCGGCGGCGGCGCGGGCCCGACGGGCGGCGTCCTCGTCGCCGAGGCGGCGGATCTCGGCCTCGCGGGCGTCCCGCTCGGCCCGGAGGGCCGCGAGGCGGGCTTCTTCGTCGGCGAGGGAGGCGGCGCGCTGGCGCTCGGCCTCGACGACGGCGGCGCGGGCCTCGTCGAGACGCCGGCCCAGCTCGGCCTGCCAGGCCTCCTCCTCGGCGGCGCGGGTGCGGGCGGCCTCCTCGACGGCGGCGACCTCGGCGTTGAGGGCCGCGCGCCGGGTGGCGAGCTCGGCGAGCGTGGCCTCCTCGCGGGCGCGGCGCTCGGCGCGAGCGCGGGCCTCGGCGTCGTCGTCGGCCTCGGCGGCGGCGCGGCGGGACTGCAGCAGCTCGACCTCGGCGGCCTCCTCGGCGAGGCGGCGGGCGCGGGCCTCCTCGGCGACGCGGACCTCCTCCTCGAGCGCGGCCCGTCGCGTCGCGAGGGCCTCAAGCTCGGCGGCCTGCTCGGTGAGCCGGCGCTCCACCTCGCCGCGCAGGCGCTCGGCCTCGGCCTCGACCTCGCTGCGACGGGCGGCGAGGGCGTCAAGGGTGCCGACGTGCTGGCGGTGCCGCTCGTCGCGCTCCTGCTGCAGGGTGGCGAGGGTCTCCTCGGTGGCGGCGCGCTCGGCCTCGAGGGCGGCGAGGCGGGCCTCCTCCTCCTCGACGGCGCGGCGCTGCTCGTCCTGCAGGCGCGCGAGGGCGGCCTCGGTGGCCTCCTTGTCGGCGCTCAGCGCCGCGAGGCGCTCGGCCTCACGGGCGAGGCGGCGGCTCCGCTCCTCGGTGAGGGCCTGCAGCGTCGCTTCGGCGTCGTCGCGATCGTGGGCGAGGGTGGCGAGGCGGTTCTCGACGTCGGCGCGCTGGCTCGCCTCGCGGGCGGCGATCGCCTCGAGCTCGGCCTCGGCCACGGCGCGCGCCTCGGCGAGGGCGGCGAGGCGGGCCTCCTCCTCGGCAATGCGCTCCTGCTGGCTCGCCTGCAGGGCGATGATGGCGGCCTCGCTCTCGGCGCGGGCGGCGGCGAGGGCGGCGAGGCGCTCGTCCTCCTGACGTCGCACGGCCTCGTGCTCGTCGGCCAGGCGGGCCAGCTCGGCCTCGGCGGCGGCGCGCACCTCGACGAGGGCGCCGAGGCGGGCCTCCTCCTCGGCGATGCGCTCGCGCCACGCGCGCTGGACGTCGTCAAGGTCGGCTTCGCGGGCCGCGCGATCGGCGGCGATGGCGGCGATGCGGGCCTCCTCCTCGGCGACGCGGCGGGCGCGCTCCTCGGCGAGGCGGGCCAGCTCGGCCTCGGTGGAGCTGCGGACGTCGGCGAGGGCGCGCAGCCGCGCCTCCTCCTCGTCGTCGGCGTCGTGGGTCTCGGCGGTGAGGCGGGCGAGGGCGTCCTCTTCGGCCTGGCGGGCCTCGAGCAGGGCCTTGAGGCGGGCCTCCTCGGCGGCGAGGCGCTCGGCGCGGGCGCGGGCGCGGGCCGCCTCGGCATCGGCGGCCGCGGCGCGCTGTTGCTGCAACGCCCGGAGCTGTGCCTCTTCGCGGGCGATCGCCTCGGCGAGGTCGTCGTCGACGCCGTCGTCGGGGCTGACGGCGCCGTCGGGGTCGGTGAGCGGGGCCTCGGCGCGGCCGACGCCACCGGCGAGGGTGACGTCGTCGAAGCCGACGCGACGACCCGCAGCGGGGGGGCGCGCCGTGTCGGGCGACGTGACGTCGGCGAAGGACTCCTCGCTGCCGGGGCGGGCGCTGCCCCCGGGCGGCGTCTTCTCGCCGCTGTCACCGAGGCCGGCGATATCGCCGAGGTCGGCCTGCAGGGCGGCCAGCTCGCCGACCCCGAAGTCGTGGCCGCCGTCGTCGTCGTCCTCGCCGAGGAGGTCGCCGGGCAGCGCCGCAGGGGGCACGACGACGCGGGAGGGCTCCGGCGCCCTGGCCTCGAGGTCGGCGGCGTCGACGGTGACGAGGAGGCCCTGGGGCAGGTTCGGGGTGGGCGCGCCGACGTAGGCGGCGATCTTCGCCGTCACGCGGGCGGCCTCGATGGGCAACTGGAAGTAGCCGTCGCCGCCGGCGATGAGGGCGTCGGTCGTCGAGCGGACGTCTTCGGCGCCCGTGCCGATGAACAGGATCGGGATGCTCGCCGCGCCCGGGGTGTCGCGCAGCCGGTCGCAGAGCTCGGCGGGATCGTCGGCGACGGTGAGAAGGTCGATGACGACGCCAGCGGGGCTGGCCTCGCTGGCGAAGGCGTGGGCAGCGGCACCGATGTCGCGCGCGACGACGACGTCGAGGCCAGCCGCGGAGAACGCCTGCGACAGCGGGTCGAGGAAGGCGGGCCGCCCTGACAAGAGCAGCACCGAGCCGTGCCCACTGCCCTGTGCCGCTGCCATCACCCACCACCAGCCGAGAGGAACTGTTTGATTTTCAACAGGAAAATCAACGCTTCGCTTGTAGCACGCCGCCGGTGTCCCCGTCCAAGAACCGGCCCACGCGACCTTGCCCCGATCTGCAGATACGCGGCACGTGTCGCGGTGGCGCGTGGAGGGCGCGACGTCCGTGGGTTGCGGCGTCGATTGCGCCGACGCATGACCCGGCCATGGAGATCCGCCTCGAGCAGGTCGGCAAGCGCTACGGCGACGTCGAAGTCGTCGTCGGCCTCGACCTCACGCTGACCTCGGGGCGGGTCGTCGCGCTGCTCGGGCCCTCGGGCTGCGGCAAGACGACGACGCTGCGGATGATCGCCGGCCTCGAGCGCCTGTCGAGCGGACGGGTCTCCATCGGCGGCGTCGTCGTCGACGACGGCAGCGTGTTCGTGCCGCCCGAGCGGCGTGGCCTCGGCATGGTGTTCCAGAACTACGCGCTGTGGCCCCACAAGAGCGTCGTCGACAACGTCGCCTACCCCCTCGCCCTGCGTGGCATGCCGGGCGCAGAGCGACGCCAGAAGGCCCTCGCCGGGCTCGCCCGCGTGCGCCTCGAGCACCTCGCCGATCGCCAGCCGCACCAGCTCTCGGGCGGCCAGCAGCAACGCGTCGCCGTCGCCCGCGCCGTCGTCGGCGACGGCGAGCGCGCCCCGCCGGTGCTGCTGCTCGATGAGCCCCTCGCCAACCTCGACGCGAAGCTGCGCGAGGAGATGCGCGGCGAGCTGTCCACGCTGGCCCGCCAGAGCGGCGCCACCGTCGTCCTCGTGACCCACGACCAGCAGGAGGCCTTCGCCGTCGCCGACGAGGTCGTCGTGCTCGATCGCGGGCGCCTCGCCCAGCAGGGCTCGCCCCTCGACATCTACGAGCGGCCGGCGACGCCCTTTGTCGGCGCCTTCGGCGGGCCCATGGCGTTTCTCGACGGCGCGTTCGACGGCGATGATGTCGTCGTCGACGGCGCGCGCGTGCCCCGCGCGGCCTGCGTGGTGGCGCCCGGCGCGCCGCCGACGGGCCCCGTCACCGTCGGCGTGCGGCCGGAGTGGCTGGGCATCGCGACGACGGGGGTGCCCTGCACCGTCGCCTGGCGCCTGTTTCTCGGGCGCGAGCATGAGCTGTCGCTCGTGACGTCGTCGCAGCGGAGCCTGCTGCTGCGCGTCCCCTCGCTCGAGGCGGCGCCCGCCGTCGGCGCGGTGCTGCAGGTGCACATCCACAAGGCCGTGCTCTTCCCGCGCAGCTGACGCGCGCAGCAGGTGCAGACGACGAAGGGGGCCTCGCGGCCCCCTTTGTGCGTTTGGCTGACGAGCCGGCTCAGCGGCGACGGCGACGACGCCAGAACGCGAGGCCGATGAGGCCGCCGACGAGGGCCTCGGCCGACGACGTCTGCCCGTCGAGGGAGCAGCCGCACGGGGCCGCGGCCTGCGGCGCCGGCGGGCCGGCCGCGCAGGTGAAGGCGACGTCGTAGTAGGCGGCAGCGCTCTCGGGCTCGACCTTCACGAGGAAATCGCCGGCCGGCAGGGCCCGGCTCGACACCTTCTGCGCCGTCGACGACAGCGCCGTGCCCTCACCATCGATGATGGTGGCCACGACGCCGAGGCCGGTGAGCTCGACGGTGATGGCGTCGCCGTCGCGCACGTTGACGACGAAGAAGTCGGCGTCGGCAGCGATGAGCTGCTGGCGATCCTGGCCGCAGAAGGCGCGCGTCGGAGCCGAGGGCTCGTCGTTCTCTTCGAGGTCGTCGTCGGTACCCTCGGGCGGGGTGTCGCCACCCTCCTGCGAGCAGGTGGCGGTCAGGCGGTAGCTGCTGGCGCCGGCGGCCGTCGACACGCGGGCCAGGATGGCGGGGCCCGGCGACACCGCGCGCAGCTCGCCGCCGTCGGCGACGATGTCGGCGCTGCTGGCGAGGGCGCTCTGGCCGTCGGCGCTCGTGAGCTCGAGGCCGATGGTGTTGCCGCTCGTCGAGGCGATGGCCACCTGCACGGCGGTGGCGGCGGGGGCGTCGATGGCGAACCAGTCGTCGTCACCGGCGGCGACGACGAGGTCGAGGGCATTGCCGCAGCGGATGCCAAAGGCCTCGTTGGCGCTGTCGTTGGGCTCGCCGACGGTGTCGGGGTCGCCGGGGTTCACCGGGACGTCATCGGCGGACAGCTCGACGGTCCGCTCGCCGGTGATGGTGGTGTTGCCCGCCGTGTCGATCGCGCGGACCTGGAACGCACGCAGACCGACGCCGACGTTGAGGGTCCACGTGAAGGTCGTGCCGTTCTGCTCGCAGGTGACGGCCTGGCCCGAGAAGGGGCAGGGGAAGGTGTCGCCGGTGAAGTTCCACAGCAGCTCGACAGACGCGAGGGCGGTGTCGTCGTTGGCGGTGGCGACGACCTGCATCGTCGTGTTGGCCGGGAGCACGGCGCCATCGGCCGGCGACGTCACGGTGGCCTGGGGCGCGATGGCGTCCGCTGGCGGGGGCGAGCCGCCCTCGCCGAGGTTGATGGTGCGCTTGCCGGTCTCGGCGACGTTGCCGGAGGTGTCGGTGGCGCGCACCGAGAAGCGACGCTGGCCCTGGCCGACGCGGATGTTCCACGTCGACACGTTGCCGGTGCGCGTGCAGGTGACGGCGCCGCCACCGAAGTTCACGGGGCAGGCGAAGACGTCGCCGGTGAAGTCCCACACCAGCTCGGTGGTGGCGATGCCGGCGTTGTCGGTGGCCGAGGCCGTGATGACGACGGTGCTGTCCTGGGCGAGCGTGGCGCCGTCGGCGGGCGACGTGATGCTGACGACGGGGGGCACGGTCTCCGTGGGCGGCGGCGGATCGACCGGGCCGCTGCCGGCCGGACCGAGCTTCTCGAGCATGATGTCGACGCTGTTTTGCGACGCGCGGTTGCAGTTGCAGGCGCGCGGCTGGAACTCACCGCACTGGGCGTCGACGTCGCGGAACTCCTTGGCGCCGCAGCCGCCGAGGTAGGTCATCGGATCGGGGCAATGCAGCTCATGGTCGAGGGAGAAGCTGTGGGCGATCTCCTGCGCCGCCGTCTCGCAGATGGCCTGGACGTTGCCGCCGTAGACCTCGGAGAACGTGTAGTTGATGGCGACGTCGATGACGCGGCAGTTGAAGTTGTCGATCGGGGCGACGCCGCCGACGCCGTTGGGCAGGCCGACGTTCTCCGGGCGGCCGCCGACGACGTGCTCGACGTAGCGCTCGTTGCTCGGCGGCTCGGTGTCGACGATCTGGACATTGAAGCGCGCGAACTGGTCGACGACACAGTCCTTGAGCTGCTGCCAGCGGGCGTCGCCGAAGGTCCAGGCCGGAATCGTCGACGTCGCGCGGGGCACGATCGACGTGTTCTGACGGCTGTCGTCCTGGCCGGGGCGGAAGGTGCCGCCGTTGCGGTTGAGGAAGACCTTGAGGGGCGGCTGCCCCGGGCCGACGAAGGCGAGGTCGTCGAAGCGCGGGCTGGCGGCGACGGAGTCACGGCCACCGGAGGCGGCGACATGCTCCCACGGCACCTCGAGGGTGATGGCGCGCGGACGCATGAAGGGGCGCAGGCCGCGGGCCTCCATGTCGGCGAGGACGGCGGCGTCGAGCGCCTGGGCCTCGTCGAGGGCAGCCCCGAAGGCCCGCGGGTCCACGTCGTCAGCGGGGCTGCAGCCCACGGTCGCCGTTACCGCCAGCAGGGCCATCGACCAGATCTTCGAAGTCATCCTCACCTCCAACCGTGACCGGAGCTTCGGCTTTTTGTGGATCGCGGGTCCATCCGTCGGCTGTCCGAAACATGATCCGCACGAATGTCCGCTGGGTCTTCTCACCCGACGAGAAAGCGTGCACACAGCACCCGACATCCACCCACCCACCGGAGCATCTCGATGACCACGTCGACCTATCGCCGCGACCCCGTGAAGGCCCCGCGCGTCGCCGGCCTTGCCCTCAAGGCCTTCGTCGCCGCCCTCGAGAGCCCGGCGGGCGGCCCCGTCGCCGACAAGCTCCTCGCCGACTCGGGCCTGCTGCGGTTCCGCGCCCAGCCCGTCGACGCGCCGCCGCTGCCCCCGGCGCTGCCGCACCCGCACCCCCTGCCTGTGGCCGGAGAGCCGCGCGCGATGGCCGCCGCCGCCGTCGCCGCCGACGCTCCGAACGATCGCGAGACGGTTGCCGCCTTCGGTCGCGCCTATCGCGAGGGCCTGTCGCCGACGACGGTGGCGACCCGCATCGAGGAGGCCGTGCGCCGCTTCACGACCGACGGGATGGGGTTCTTCATCGCCAGGAAGCCCGACGAGCTTGCGCGCGACGCCGAGGCCAGCGCCGCCCGCCACGCCCAGGGGGCGCCGCGCTCGGTGCTCGACGGCGTGCCGGTCGTCATCAAGGACGAGCTCGACATCGCCGGCTACGCCACGACGCTGGGCACCTCGTTTCGCAAGGACGTCGCCACCGCCGACAGCACCATCGTCGCGCGTCTGCGGGCCGCCGGCGCCCTCATCGTCGGCAAGGGCAACATGAACGAGATCGGCATCAACCCCATCGGGCTGAACCCGCACTGGGGCGTGTGCCGCAACCCGTGGAACAAGGCCCACATCACCGGCGGGTCATCGTCGGCGTCGGCGGCGACGGTGGCGGCCGGCCTGTGCCCGATCAGCATCGGCGCCGATGGTGGTGGCTCGATCCGCATCCCCGCGGCGCTGTGCGGTGTGGTGGGCCTCAAGGCCACGCACGGCCGCATCCCCGAGACGGGCGTGCCGCCGTTGTGCTGGACGCCGGGCCACGCCGGGCCGATGGGTCTCACCGTCGCCGACGTCGCCGCCGCCTACGCCATCGTCGCCGGCCCGGATGGCCACGACGTGTCGTCGGACCGTCAGCCGCCGCCGTCCCTCGCCGACCTCGACAAGGCGGACCTCCAGGGCCTGCGCCTCGGCATCTGCCGCTCCTACTTCGACGACGCCGACGCCGACGTCGTGAAGGCCTGCCGCGAGGCGGTGAAGGCCCTCGAGGCCCGCGGCGCCGTCGTCAAGGAGCTGCCGCCGCCCGACCTCAACCGCATCCTGTGGTCCCACGCCACCATCATCCTGTCGGAGATGGCGACGGCGATGCGCGACGAGGTCGACCGCGACAGCGGCCGCTTCGCCTACGACAGCCGCACGAACCTCGCCCTCGCCCGGCGCTTCACGGCTCTCGACTACGTCCACGCCCTGCGGCACCGCCACGCCATCACCGTCGAGACGCTGCGCCAGCTCCACGACGTCGACGTCATCGTCACGCCGACGACGGCATCGACGGCGCCGGCCATCCCGGAATCGACGCTGCCCGATGGCGAGAGCAACCTCGTCGTCACCGATGCGCTGATGCGCTTCATCCGGGTCGGGAACCTCTCGGGCTTCCCGGCGATCAGCGTCCCCTGCGGCTTCGACGCCGCCGGCCTCCCCGTCGGCCTGCAGCTCATGGGGCGCCCGTGGGAGGAGCACCTGCTGCTGCGCATGGCCCGCGTCGTCGAGGCCGCCAGCGAGAGTCGCACGCCGCGGCACCACGCGACGCTGCTCGCCTGACAAAAGCGCGCATGCAGAAACGACGACGAGCGCCGTGGGGCGCTCGTTGTCGTTGCAGTGCATGGCGTCGACGTCGATACGCCGCCGACGACACCGACGTCGTCAGAACGACCAGTCCGAGAAGAGCTTGCGCTTGAAGGCCTCGAACTCCTCGATCTGCTCGTGGGGGTTGTGGTTCATGTTGGCCTCGGCGAGCTCGGTGAGGCGCAGGTTCACCGCCCGCAGCCGGCCGGCGAGGACGCTGGCGAGGGCGAACATCAGCTTCGACGAGACCGCCGGCTCGCGCGACAGCAACTCGTTGAGGTCCTTCGCGGTGACGCGCAGGATGACGGCCTCCGACGACGTCACGAGCGCCGAGGCGCTGCGGATGTGGCGGGTGAGGAACGACATCTCGCCGACGACGGCGCCGGCATGGTGCGTTGCCAGCGAGTGCGGCGTCCCGTCGGCGAGCTTCTTGCGGATGTCGACCTCGCCCTGGGCAACGAGGAAGATGCTGTCGGGGGCATCGCCCTCGGCGAAGAGCACATCACCGCGTCGGTAGAGCTCGCGGCGCGAGATCATGAAGAGCTCGCGGGCTTCGGCTTCGGAAAGCTCCTTGCCGACGATCGATTTGAGCCAGGTGTGGTGGGAAATCTCGAGCACGAATGACTCCATGGAAATGCGGCGCGACCGTCGAGGGCAGGCTCAGGACAGGCCGCGCAGGACGCGGGCCTTGCCGACGCGGCCGATGGCGACGATGAACGCGGCGGTCCGCAACGAGACCTTCTTTTCGGTGGCGACTCGCCAGATGGTCTCGAAGCCCTTCACCATCTTGCGCTCGAGCTTCTCGTTCACTTCCTCTTCGCTCCAGTGGAAGTGCTGCAGGTTCTGCACCCACTCGAAGTACGAGACGGTGACGCCGCCGGCGTTGGCGTAGATGTCGGGGACGATGACGATGCCGCGCTCCTGCAGGATGGCATCGGCCTCCGGCGTCGTCGGGCCATTGGCGCCCTCGACGATGAAGCGGGCGCGGACGTCGCGGGCATTGTCGCGGGTGAGCACACCACCGAGTGCAGCGGGCACGAGCACGTCGACGTCTTCGAGGAGGACGACGTCGGCGTCCTTGAGACGCTCGCCGCCGTCGAAGCCGGCGATGCCACCCTTCGCCTTCGTCCAGGCGATGGCCTTGTCGACGTCGATGCCCTCGCGGTTGCGGATGGCGCCGGTGTGATCGCCGATGGCGACGACTTTCGCACCCATCGAGGCGAGGATGCGCGCCGACCAGGTGCCGACGTTGCCGAAGCCCTGGATGGAGACGGTGGCGCCCTTCACGTCGCGGCCGTTGGCCTTCAGCACCTCGCGCGTGGCGATGGCAACACCACGGCCGGTGGCCGCCTCGCGCCCGAGGGAGCCGTAGAGGTCGACAGGTTTGCCGGTGACGACGCCGGGCGAGTGGCCGTGGATCTTCGAATACTGGTCGTAGATCCACGCCATGTGCTGCGGGCCGGTGTTGACGTCCGGGGCCGGGATGTCGCGGTGGGGGCCGATGATGTCGTGGATCTTGTCGACGAAGACCCGGGTGAGACGCTCGATCTCGCCGGGCGAGAGCTCCTTCGGGTCGACGGTGATGCCGCCCTTGGCGCCGCCGTAGGGAACGTCGATGACGGCGGTCTTCCACGTCATGAGCGACGCGAGCGACTTGACCTCGTCGGGGTCGACATGGGGGTGGTAGCGCAGGCCGCCCTTCCAGGGGCCACGGCTGTTGTCGTGCTGGACGCGATACCCCTGGAACGTGCGGACGTCGCCGTTGTCCATCTCGATGGTGAGGCCGACCTTCACCTCACGCTGCGGGGTTTCGAACAAACGCACGATCGACGTCGACAACTGCATGATCGACGCGGCGCGACTGAAGTAGAGGTTCGTGGCCTCGAAGGAATTCATGCGCAGCACCTAGCATGTGCCAGCAACGTCGCGCCAACGTTCGTCGTCGACGTGGCGCGTCAAAGAGACATCGCGCGATGCGTCAACGTTGACGTCGTCACGGTGCGTTGAGGGCTACGCAGCGTCCGCGTCGCGCCTTGATGCGTCGACACACAGCGACCACACGCCCGGGCGGCGGAACTGCGTCGTCCGCGATGCACACGGATGACGCGCCGTCCGCTCAATGGCGAAAATGCCGCTCTCCGAGAACCACCATGGCCATGCCGCGGGCGTCGGCTGCGGCGATGACCTCGTCGTCGCGCTTGCTGCCACCGGGCTGGGCCACGGCGGTGACACCGGCGTCGGCGAGCACGAGCAGGCCGTCGGCGAAGGGGAAGAAGGCGTCGGAGCCGGCGGCCGCGCCCTGCAGCGCGTGGCCGTGCTCGTTGGCCTTGCTGACGGCGATGCGGGCGCTGTCGACGCGGCTCGTCTGCCCGCCGCCCGCGGCGATGAGCTTCGTGACGTCGCCATCAGCGCGGGCGAGCGTGATGGCGTTGGACTTCACGGGGGCGCACAGGCGCCAGGCGACGTCGAGGGCCTGCCACTCGGCCTCGGTGGGCTGGCGCTTCGTGACGACGGTGCCCTCCCGCACGCTCTTCGGGATGCCGTCGGCCTGCTGCACGAGGAGGCCGCCCGGGATGCTGCGCACCGCGTGGCGGGGCAGGGGGCGCGTGACGAGGTCGGGGATGGCGAGCAGGCGCAGCTGCGTCTTCTTCGCGAGCACCTCGCGGGCCTCGGCGTCGAAGCCGGGGGCGATGACGACCTCGAGGAAGGTCTCGCCCATCGCGCGGGCGCAGGCGCCGTCGACGACGCTGCTGAAGGCAACGATGCCGCCAAACGCGCTCACCGGATCGCCGCTCTTCGCGAGGTTCCAGGCGTCGGTGGCGCTCGTGCCGCGGGCGGCGCCGCAGGGCGTGTTGTGCTTGATGACGACCGCCGCACTCGGCGTCGTGGGCGCGCCGTCAATGAGGCATCGCAGGGCGTAGATGGCGGCGTCGGCGTCGAGGAGGTTGTTGTAGCTGAGCTCCTTGCCCTGCAGCGGCTCGGCACCGGCGAGGTCGAGCTCGGGGTGGGACAGGCGGTAGACGGCGCCCTGCTGGTGCGGGTTCTCGCCGTAGCGCAGCGAGGACGTGCGGCGCGCCATGAGCGGATGGATCGGGCCGAGGCCGGCGGTGGCGCAGTGTTCGCGGCGATCCTCGGGGAGCTCCAGCTCGTGCTTGAGGGCGAGGCGCGCCGAGATGGCGGCGTCGTAGGCGGCGGTGCGTGCGAAGGCCTTCAGGGCCAGGCGGCGACGCAGGGCGTGGGCGGTGCCGCCGCCGACGTCGAGGGCGACGATGACGTCGTCGTAGTCGGCCGGATCGCAGACGACGGTGACGGCGTCGTGGTTCTTCGCCGCCGAGCGCAGCATCGACGGCCCGCCGATGTCGATGTTCTCGATGAGCTCCTCCCAGGAGGCGTCGGCCTGGCCGGCGATCTTCTCGAATGGGTAGAGGTTCACGACGACCAGATCGATCGGGGCGATGTCGTGGGCCTTCATCTGCTCGAGGTGGGTCGGGAAGTCGCGACGGCCGAGCAGGCCGCCGTGGATCTTCGGGTGCAGCGTCTTCACGCGGCCGTCGAGCATCTCGGGGAAGCCGGTGTGGTCGGCGACCTCGACGACCTTCGCGCCGTGCTCCCGCAGCACCTTCGCGGTGCCGCCCGTCGAGAGGACCTCGACGTTGGCGCGGGCGAGAGCGGCGGCGAGCGCGGGCAGGCCGGTCTTGTCGGAGACGGAGATCAGGGCGCGGCGGATGGGGAGGACGTCGAGCATGCTGCTCGGTCGCACCGCACCCGGACGCCGTCAAGCGTCAGGAGTGTGAACCGCCTTCGCGCCGGGCCTCAGCGCGGTGGGGGCTTGCGCTTCTTCTTCTTGAAGCCCTCGAAGACGAAGCGCTCCTGGTAGGCGGAGACGTTGCCGCAGGACAGGCAGATGTAGTGGTGGATGTCGACGCCGCCGATCTGCAGGAACGGGTCGACGTCGCCCCAATGGCGGCTGCCGACGCCCTCGCCGATGGCCGTCTTGCGCTGCATGAACCCCTCACAGCGGGGGCAGAGCGTCTTTGGCCGCATGCGACGGGACGACATGGCGTGACGATGCCCGACGCCGTGACGTACTGTCCATCCATGTCGACCAAGGGCGTCTCGAACCGGGGTGGCTTTGCCGGCCGCGCCAGCGCACAACCCGAGCCGGAGTCCCCGCGGTCGACGTCGAAGTCCAGCAAGTCGTCGTCGGCCGACAAGGCAAAGGACGCGAAGAAGACATCGGCGCCGCAGCGCCCGCAGCGGCAGCAGCGTCCCCAGCGTGCCGGCGGCGCCCACGGCGCCGGCGGCGCGCACGGCGCCCAGGGGGCCGAGGCCGCCGACGACGCCGACGCCGCGGGTCAGTCCGGGCAGGTCGGTGAGATCGACGGCGGCGATGGCCTGCACCGTCGTCGCAGCCACGACACCGAAGCCCTCTACGAGACGATGCGCGAGGAGCACGCCGAGGAAGTCGACCCGCAGGAGACGGGCGCGACCGGCATCGACAGCGTCAAGCGCAGCAAGGGCGGTGACTCCGGCGGCTCCTCCGACGGCTTCGACCAGGGGCAGCAGCAACGCGAGGCCTACGAGCGCCTGCTCAAGGGCAACGTCAAGGACGACCAGGCGCGGCTCGAGGCGCTGCGCGCAAAGGGCCTCAAGGACGCCTTCAACCCCGAGGCGACGGCGAAGGACGTCGAGAAGCAGGGGATGCCCCGCCTCGCAGGCCACGTCGTCCGCCTCTACGACGCGTGGACGCTGCAGGGCGTCGATCACACGTCGGCGGTGGCGAAGATGGCGGCGTGGATGGCCGACCTGTCGACGCCACAGGCGATTCGCAAGCTGCTCGCCGAGCTCGAGAGCAAGCCCATCCGCGACGTCTATCCCCTCGAGCTGCTCATGCACCTGCTCGATCACCGCCCCGAGCTGCTGCCCGGCGTGAAGCGCGGCGCCGTGCTCGGCAACAGCGGCGACCTCGCCGACGGCAGGAAGGTCTTCGCCGGCCACGCCACGTCGGTGCAGGTGCCGCCCGACACCCGTCTCAAGAGCTTCGCCCTGCTCGGTGGTGGTCGCCCCGGCTACGAGTTCCACCCCACGGCGGGCAACGACACGACGTACACGCTCCTCATCGACACACCGGGACGCTGGAAGTTCGCCGTCCTCGCCGTGCCGATGGTGAGCCTCGGCCGCATCCAGAAGGAGGGGGCCGACGCCATCCTCGAGATCTTCGAGGTGGCCGTCCACGCGATGGGCAAGAAGGGCGAGCCGATGACGCCCGAACAGTGGTGGCAGGAGCAGGAGGCGGCCGCCGCTGCCGACGACGACGGCGGCGACGACGACGACGCCCCGGTGTCGGTGCCCGATGATGCGCCGGTGGCCGAGCCGGCGCCGCTGCTCATCCTGCAGATCCGCAAGAGCCTCGATCTCATCCAGAAGGACGCGGCGTCGACGACGGCGGCGACGACGTATTCGTGGGATGTCCGCTTCCATGCGCCCGGCGCGCCGATGCACGGCGACGGCATCCTCCACCTCGTCGTCGACAAGGCCGGACCCTTCGACCCGGTGTGGGCGAAGGCCCGCGAGGCCATCGCGCAGAAGCAGAAGGAGTACGAGCCCGGTCGCGCCCTCATCACGCAGGAAGACGTCGCCTCGGCGCTTCGTCGAGCCCGCGTCCGGAGCTGATGTGCGTCGCTTCGCCCACGACGTCGCCGTCCAGCGGGAGCATCTGCTGCTCGAGGCCATCCGCCATGAGCTGCGCGTCATCGCGCTCGAACTCTTCGGCGGCGGCCTGCGCGCGCCGGTCCTCGTCCTCGACGACGCCACCGATCGGCTCGCCGCGTGGGATGGCCGCCATCGCACCATCACCGTGTCGCGCGGCTTCCTCGCCCGGTCGTCGTGGGTCGCCGTGCGCGAGGTCCTCAAGCACGAGAGCGCGCACCAGTACGTCGACGAGGTCCTCGAGGTCCGCGACGAGAGCGCCCACGGGCCGACCTTCCGGCGCGTCTGCCTCGACCGCGGCATCGATCCGCGCGCGGCCGGTGTCGTCGTCGACGGCGCCGCCGAGGCCCGCGACGCCGACGTCGAGCGGGTCCTGCGGCGGGTGGAGAAGCTGCTCGCCCTCGCCGAGAGCGACAACGCCAGCGAGGCCGAGGCCGCCGCCAACGCCGCCCAGCGCCTGATGCTCGAGCACAACCTCGCCGTGCTCGGGCGCTCGCGCCGCTACATCGTGCGCGCCCTCGGGCAGCCGACGGCGCGCATGCATGCGCACGAGAAGCTCCTCGGTGTGCTGCTGTCGCAGCACTACTTCGTCGACGTGATCATCGTGCGGGCTTGGATGCACGAGGCCGCGCGCATGGGCACCGTCATCGAGGTCGCCGGCGCCGCCGAGAACGTCGACATGGCCGAGTGGGTCCACGCGTTCCTCCTCGGTGCCGCCGAGCGGACGTGGCGCGAGCAGTCCCGCACGCGCGGCCTGCCGCCGAAGGAGCGCCTGCCGTTCTTCGCCGGCTTCATGATGGGGGTGAAGGACACCCTCGGCCGGGGCGCCGAGGCCGCGCGCGAGAAGGGGCTCGTGTGGGTCGGTGACGCCGACCTCGCGGCCTTCGTGCGTCGTCGTCATCCGCGGGTGCGCCGGGGCCGCATCGCCGGCAGCGCCCGCGACGGCCACGCCGCCGGCCGCGAGGCGGGACAGGATGTCGTCATCCACAAGCCGGTGGCGTCGACGACGACAAACCGCGGTCGGCTCCTCGGATCATGATTTCATTGGCCTCCGGCTGAATTCAAGCACTTGGCGTCCCGCCAAGTGCTTGAATCATATGAACTATTCGGGCGCGAAGCGCCCGAATCACCGCTGCCGCGCGCTTGCGGCGTCCGCCGCGCGCTGCGAAAGAAAACACGGGGCCCGCAGGGGCCCCGTGTCGACGTTGAATGCGCCAGTCGGCTCAGGCTTCGCCGAACAGGGCCTCGGGGGTCGTGAGCACGCCCTTGAGGGCCGAGGCGGCGACGACGCGCGGCGAGGCCAGGTAGACCTGACCGGGACCGGAGCGGCCGGGGAAGTTCCGGTTGATCGCCGACACCGTGACGGTGTCCTTCGTGCGGCTCACGCCGGGGCCGGCGTTGATGCAGGCGCCACACGAGGGCTCGATGACCTCGGCGCCGGCGGCCTTGAAGACGTCGAGGTAGCCCTTGTCGACGGCGTAGCGCTTGATGCGCTGGCTACCGAACTGGATGAACATCTTCACGCCGTCCTTCACCTTCATGCCGCGCTTGAGACCCTCGGCGAGGACCTCGGCGTACATGTCCATGTCGGCCATCTTGCCGCCGGTGCAGGAGCCGCCGTAGGCGATCTCGAGGACGACGGGCTTGCTCGCGTTGGCGGCCTCGACCTCGACGCCGTTGCGCGGGTCGCCGGGCGTCGCGACCATCTGGGGCACCGCCGCGAGGTCGATGTCGAAGACGGCGTCGTAGTCGGCGTTGGCGTCGGCCTTGAGGAAGCCCTGGCTCGCCTTCTCCTCCGACCAGCCGCGGAACTTCATGAGGTACTGCTTGGTCACCTCGTCGGCCTCGATGATGCCGGTCGTGGCGCCGCACTCGACGGCGAGGTTCGTCAGCGTGGCGCGCTCGTCCATGTTGAGGTGCAGCAGGCCGTCGCCCGAGAACTCGAGGACCTTGGCGATGCAGCCGCCGTCGCGGGAGTACTTCTGGGCCATGATGTAGAGCATCACGTCCTTGGCGGTGACGCCCTTGCCGGGCTTGCCGCGCAGCACGTACTTCACGCTCGCCGGCACCTTCACCTGGATGTCGGCGGTGTACCAGGCGTTGGCCATGTCGGTGCTGCCGACGCCGAAGGCAAAGAGCCCCAGCGCGCCGGCGGTGCAGGTGTGGCTGTCGGTGCCGACGACGATCTGACCGGGGGCACCGAGCTCCTCCATCACGCCGTTGTGGCAGATGGCCTCGGAGCCGCTCTTGTCCTCGGTGAGGCCGAAGTAGCGGATGCCGTGCTTCTTGACGAAGGCCTCCTGCACCGCGCCGAGGTTGTCGACGAGGATGTTGAGGCCCTTCTTCTTGTCCTCGTCGGACATGATCTTGTTGCGGAAGGTGAGGTGGTCGTTGAACGCAAAGACGCTCTCGACCTCGCGGACACCAGCGTCCTTGCCGTAGCCCGCCGTGAACAGCGACTCGCACATGGCGGTCGTGTAGTCGTGGCTGAAGCGGACGTCGGCGCGGCAGAACAGAGCATCGCCCGGCTTCACGGCGGCGACGCCGAGGCGACCGGTCTTCGCGTCGGCGATGGCCTTGGAGGCGATGATCTTCTCGACGAGGTTCATCGGCCGCGGGGAGGTCGTCACCGGCGGCGGCGTGACCTCGCCGGCGAGGCGGGCCTTGTTGTAGTTGAAGAGGCCGCCGTACTCGACGATGCCCTTCTCGATCTCGTTGAGGCCCTTCGTGAACTCCTCGAGGGGGATCGCGTCGCCACGCTCGATGCGCTCGAGGACGGAGAAGTCCGTCGTCGTGAGCAGGCCGATGTTGCGGCAGTTCTGGCCGTAGATCTTCTCGATGGTGCGGGCGACGACGAGCTGCACGCCGGCGACCTTTTCGGAGTACGGCGCCGTCTCACGCGAGGAGCCGCAGCCCTTGCTCAGGCCGCTGACGATGACGCCCGGCTTCGCGTTCTTGATCGAGTCCTTCTGGACCTTGCCGCCGCGCAGGCCGACGAGGCAGTAGTCGCCCAGCGTCTCGTCGTACCAGAAGCACACCCAGCCCGGTGTGAGCTCGTCGGTGGAGATGTTGTCGATGAGCTCGCGGTTCGGATCGTGGTGGAGGATCTGGCCCTTCAGCTGGGCCTCGAGCTCTTCGAGGTCCTTGCTGAGGTAGAGCACCCGGCCGCTGAACTTCACGAGGGGGTCGCGCTTGGCAATGGTCATGCCCTCGACCTAGTCGCGGTCGTCCGATTGTTCAACGCGCCGCCGGCGTGTCGCGGTGCGTCAGCGGGCCGTCAACGAAAATGACGAAGATTCAGCGGGTTGCGACCTTGGGGCGGTCGAAAATTTGGGGGACCGCCGGTGCCTCCTGTAGGTGTTGGTCACCAGCCGCCCCCACGAGGAGCCACGATGCGCCACACCTGCGAGCACTGCCACACCGCCTACGAGATCGCCGACGAGAAGGTCGCCGGCCGCTTCGTCAAGGTCCGCTGCAAGGTCTGCAGCGGCACCATGCACGTGGTGGGTCTGCAGCCGAAGGCGGCGTCGACGGAGCGGTTCTGGTGCGCGATCCAGGGCCAGCCCAAGGGCCCCTTCACCCGCGACGAGATCGAGCTCTTCGTCGACCTCGGCGACATCTCGGCCCGCACCCGCATGTGGCAGCCCGGCATGGCCGGCTGGGAGCGCGTCTGTGAGTCGACCCGCTTCTCGTGGATCTACGCCCGCGTCGTCGAGAGCCTCAGCGCCGACGAGCTGATCCTCGCGCGCGAGCCTACCCGCACCCGCGTCGACCCCTTCGCTGACGCCGCGCTCCTTTCCGACGGTCACGGCTGGTTCCCGGACCCGACCCTCAAGTCCGGCATCTTCATCCTCGACGAGCAGACCCAGTCGCAGCTCGAGCAGCTCGCCCGCACCGGCGTGTTCCAGCGGCCCGCGCCCGCGCCGCGCGGCGCCATCGGCGCCGTCTTTGCGGCGGCGGCCGGCGCGGCCATGGCCGTCGGCGGCTTCGTGTGGCTGCTCGCCGAGAACCTCGTCTGACGACGAGGCCGTCGCGCCTCAGGGCGTGCGGGACAGGTCGATGCGCTTGAGGGCCTCGAGCTCGTTTTCGAGCTTCACGATGGCATCGGCGCGCGACGACAGAAGCTCTTCGAGTTCACGCTGGGCGCGGGCCTGCTTCTCGCGCTCATCCTTGAGCTCGGCGATAAGCAGGCTCAGCTCCTCGTTCTGCTCGCCGCGCTCCACGAGCGTCCGCTCGAGGGCGGCGATCCGCTCATCGCGCTGGGCGAGGTCGGCGCCGGCGCGCAGCACCGCCTGCTGCAGCGCGTCCGTCCGCGCCATCTCGTCGGCGTATAGGCCGGCGAGGCGGCCCCACGGCGTCGAGCTGGCCTCGCCGGCGAAGCTGCGCAGCGCCTCCTGCATCGCCGCCAGCTCCGTCGGCGTGGCCGTCGCCCGACGGGCCAGCAGCGCGAAGAAGCGGGCCCGCAGCTCATCGTTGCTGTCGACGGCCTTGCTGGCGGCGGCGGTGTAGGCGTCGGCGGCGCCCGGGTCGCCGGCGACGAAGAGGCGGTCGGCGGCGTCGAGGGGACGCACAGGTGGCGGCGTCTGGCAGGCGCCGAGGCCGAGACCGACGAGGGCGCCGACGGCCACGACGCGCCTCATGCGGCCTCCACGGGCAGGGCCACGCAAAGGGAGGCGCCGCCGAGGCGGCCGTCGTCGATCCAGATGGCGCCGCGATGGGCGAGGACGATCTCGCGGCAGATGGCGAGGCCGAGGCCGACGCCGTCGGCGGAGACGCCCTGACGACGGAAGAACTTCTCGAAGACGCGCTCGCGATCCTGGGCGGGGATGCCAGGACCCGTGTCGTCGACCCGGAGCAGCGCGGCCTTGAACATGCCTGGCGTGCGGTGCTGCTCGGGCAGGGTGGCGACGTCAACGCCCCGCAGCTCGACCTCGATGCGGCCGCCGGCGGGGGTGTACTTGATGGCGTTCTCGACGAGGTTCTGCACCACCTGCAGCAGCCGATCGTGGTCGCCGGTGAGCCGGATGCCGCGGTCGACGTGCGCGAGGGAGAGGGCCACCTCGCGGTCCCGGGCCCGCGCCTCGAGCTCCTGGACCCCGTCGACCACCACGCTGTCGAGGGTCATCGGCGCGTGGCGATAGCGCAGGCCGCTGCGCACGACGTTGAGCTCGAGGAGGTCGCCGATCATGACGCTGAGCCGCTGGGCGGCGCCCCGGTTCAGCGTGATCATGCGCCGCTGCTGGTCGGTGAGGGGGCCGGCGACGTCGTCGAGCAGCGCCTCGTTCGTCTCGACCATGGCGACGAGCGGCGTGCGCAGCTCGTGGCTGATCGACGACAGGAAGTCCGACTTCAGGCGCTCGAGCTGGGCAAGGGCCGCCACCATCTGGTTGAACGCCGTGGCGATCCGCCCGAGCTCGTCGCGGTCGCCCTCGGGCAGCTGGGCCGACAGCGTGCCTCTTGAGACGGCGACGGTGGCGTTGACGAAGTCGTCGAGGCGACGACGCACCCGCCGCAGCATCACGAACAGCACCGTGGCGCTCGACAGCAGGGCGACGCCGGTGGCGGTGACGGCGGCCTGCCAGGCCGAAGCCCGGGTGGCGGCAGCCTCGGCGACGTCGGCGACGGCGGCGTCGTGGGCCTGGGCCAGCAGGTCGCGGGCGTCGCTGGCGAGGGCGACGACGTCGGCGCTGGCGCGCGCGTTGACGATGCCGCCGGGCGTGCTGCGCACCCGCCGCCACTGGTCGAGGAAGGCCGACAGGGCCGCGCTCTCGCTGGAGCCCAGCTCGGCGGCTGCGATGGCTTCGACCTCGCCGTCGATGGCGATGGCGACCTCGGCGGCCTTCCGGGCGTAGTCGACGTCGCCACTCACGGCGTACTTGCGTTGGTACTCGGCGAGGCGATCGAGCCGCGTCACGACGCCGGTGCCAAGCCGCACCGCGGTGAGCTGGCGGAGCATCAGCCGCTCGCTCTGGGCGGCGAGATCCTGCAGGCGGTCCACGGTGAAGAAGAGACCGACGATGAGGGGCACAATCGCGAGGCCAGCGCCGATGCCGAAGGTCTGCGACAGCCTCATGGGCCGCCGCCGTCGAACGTCTTGAGCTTGTTTCGGATGGTCTTGACGTCGAGCCCGAGCCGTCGCGCCGCCTCGGCCTTGTTGCCGCCGACGCGCTTGAGGGTCTCGAGAATCACGATGCGCTCGGCCTCGGCGAGCGTCAGGCCATGCGGGATGACCATGCCGTGGGTCGGGCCGGGGACGCCGCCGGTCTCGTCATCGTCACGGGGCGCGTCGCGGTCGTCGAGCCCGAGGTGGGCGACGCCGATGGTGCCGGGGGCGGCGACGACGAAGGCCCGCTCGATGACGTTCTTCAGCTCGCGGATGTTTCCGGGCCAGGAGTGCCGCTCCAGCACCGCCATCGCGGCGGCGTCGATGTCGACGGGGCCCGAGACGCCGTAGCGGCCGGCGCAGTCGTCGAGGAAGTGCCGGGCCAGCAACGGGATGTCGGAGGCCCGGTCGCGCAGCGCCGGCACGTCGATGCGGACGACGTCGAGGCGATAATGGAGGTCGTGGCGCAGGCGTCCCTGCTCGACGGCCAGCGTCGGCGCGCGGTTGGTGGCCGCGATGATCCGGACGTTGCAGGGGATCTCGACGCGCCCACCCAGCCTCCGGATGCGCCCGTCCTCGAGGGTCCGCAGCAGCTTGGCCTGCAGCGGCATCGGCATCTCGGTGATCTCGTCGAGAAACAGCGTGCCGGTGTGGGCCAGTTCGAAGAGGCCGACGCGGGCCTTGTCGGCGCCGGTGAACGCGCCCTTCTCGGCGCCGAAGAGCTCGGCCTCGACGAGCTGCTCGGGGATGGCGGCGGCGTTGACGATGACGAAGGGGCGCTCCCGCCGGGGAGACTGCGCGACGATGGTGCGGGCGACGAGCTCCTTGCCCGTCCCGCTCTCGCCGACGATCAAGACCGGGGCATCGCCGCGGGCAGCGACCCGGATGCGCTCCTGCATTCGCACAAGCAGCGGATGCGCCCCGACCATGCCGCCCTCTCCAATGACGGGGGCGGCCGGAGCCGGGATCTGCGTCGTCGTCGCGGTCGTCGTCGTGGCCGACATCCCCGGCACGTCGGGCAGCTGGGGCGCGGCCTCGAGCTGGGCCCGCAGCGCGGCGTAGTCGAGGGGCTTGGTGAGGAAGTTGGCGGCGCCGCCTTTGATGGCCTTCACCGCGGTGTCGATGGTGCCGTAGCTCGTGATGAGCAGGATCGTGCGGCGCACGTCACCCTGGCGCAGGGCCTCGAGCAGATCGAGGCCGGTGGCGTCGGGCATCACGAGGTCGGAGATCACGACGTCGGGGTGGAAGGTGTCGACGGCACCCTTCGCGGCGGCGACGTTGTCGACGGCGGTGCAGCTGTAGCCCCAGCGCTCGAGGCGGGCCAGCAGCACCTCGCGCATGGCGGGCTCGTCATCGACGATCAGGACCCTCGTGGCGCGACCCATCTGCCTTCCACCTCGTCTGGGGGCGCCTCCCGGCGCACCCGGCGCCACCGTGGGCCGCCTCGTCCGTCACCGTAGCAGCCCGTCGGGAGTCGGACGACAGGCCGATGGGGGGAATCCTTCCCGTGTCCGGCGACACGTCGGAGGGCGTCGGGGAAAGTTTCCCTGCCTGCGATGCCGCCGCCGCCGCCCGACGGGGAACAACGCGGCGCGGACAGGTGTTCGCCTGGAGGCGGCGTCGCATCCGGCGGCGGTGACAGCGACGTGACCGTTTGTGCACGGTCGTTGCACATGGGCCCGCCATGCGCGTCGAGCCCACTGTTGCTGCCGGAACCACCCACGCCCTCCTCCCCGCCCTGCTCGTCGTGGCGGTCGTCCAGGTCGGCATCGGCCTGCTGACCGCCTCGGGACTCGTCCACCTCAGCACCGCCGGCTTCGGCATCGCCGTCTTCACCCAGGTCCTCGCGGCCGTGGGGACCGTGGCGTCGCTGTGGCGGGTCTGGCTGGCCGCCCGCTACCGCCCGGTGGCCGACGTCGGCGACGCCCGCCTCCCCTCCGTCACGGTCATCGTGCCGGCCTACAACGAGGGCCGTCAGGTCCTGCTGACGCTGCGCAGCCTCGCCGCCAGCCGCTACCCGCGGGAGCGCCTCGAACTCATCGCCGTCGACGACGGCAGCGGCGATGACACCTGGCAGTGGATCCGCAAGGGCGCCGAGGAACTCGGCGATCTCGTGACCCCGATCCGGATGGTGAAGAACGGCGGCAAGAAGCACGCGCTCGCCGAGGGCATCCGTCGCGCGAAGGGCGAGGTCATCGTCACCGTCGACTCCGACTCCGAGGTCCTGCCCGACACGCTGCGCAATCTCGTGGCCCCCTTCGTCGTCGAGGCCAACTGCGGCGCCGTCGCCGGCAGCGTCCGCGTCCTCAACCGTGAGGGCGGCGCCATCCCGAAGATGCTCGACGCCACCTTCACCGCGGCCTTCGACTTCATGCGCGCCGGCGAGAGCGTCGCGGGCGGCGTCCTGTGTGCGCCCGGCGCCCTCACCGCCTTCCGCACCGCCTACGTCCGCGAGGTGCTGCAGGAGTGGCTCGATCAGACGTTCTTCGGCCTGCCGGCGACCATCGGCGAGGACCGCGCCCTCACGAACCTCGTGCTGCGCACCGGCCAGACCGTCCGCTACCAGTCGACGGCCCACGTGCTGACGCAGGTCCCCGAGACCTGGCGCGTGCTCACCCGCATGCTCGTGCGCTGGGGCCGCAGCGACGTCCGCGAGTCCCTCGTCATGGCGAAGTTCATCTTCCGCGACCGTCGGCGCCAGCTGCAGCTCGTCTACCTCTGGAGCGTGATCCAGATGGTCGTCGCCGCCCTCCTCTTTGTGCCGTCCATCGTCGGCATGGTGCTGATGCCGCAGGTGGTGCCGATGGTCCTCGCCTCGACGGTGCTCGGGGCCATCCCGGCCGTCGCCATCGTCTGGGCGCTGCGCGGTCGCGCTGTGGCGCTCTGGTCGATGCCCTGGGCCCTCTACGGCCTCGTGGCGCTCAGCTGGATCACCCCCTGGTCGTTCGTCTCGATGCACCGCGGCGGCTGGCTGACCCGGACGCTGCCGTCGACGGCGCGCCGCGAGTGGTGGCTCCGCCTCGCGGGCGCCTTCCGTCTCTTTTGACGGCGCCGCGCGCTGGCCGGACCGACGGGCGCCGCGCGGCGCCCGTCTTCGTTTCCGGCGCGGCCACCGTTCTGCATTGCGCCCGCGCCGCCGCCTCGCCACAAGGCGGCCGTGCCATCGACACCGGACGCCCCCCTCCGTCTCCCCGCGAGCCTGCGCAAGAAGCTCGGGACCACCGCCGAGCGTGGCCGGGTCCACGCGATCATGCGCGAGCGCGGCCTGTCGACCGTCTGTGAGGAGGCCCGCTGCCCCAACATCGGCGAGTGCTTCGCGTCGGGGACGGCGACGTTCATGATCCTCGGCGACCGCTGCACGCGGCGCTGCCACTTCTGCAACGTCAGCAGCGGTCGGCCGCGCCCCGTCGACCCCGATGAGCCGGCGAAGCTCGCCGAGGCGGTCTCGGCCCTGGGCCTCGAGCACGTCGTGATCACGTCGGTGGACCGCGATGAGCTCAAGGACAAGGGCGCCACCCACTGGGCCGCCTGCATCCGGGCGGTGAAGCAGCTCGGCGTCACCGTCGAGATCCTGACCCCCGACTTCGCCGGTCGTCGGGAACTCGTCGATCTGGTTCTCGACGCCGGTCCCGACGTCTTCAACCACAACATGGAGACGGTCGAGCGCCTCTACCAGCAGGTGCGGCCGCAGTCGTCGTGGCAGGTCACCACCGACGTCCTGCGCTACGTGGCCTCGACGGGGCACCCGGCGGTGAAGAGCGGCATCATGGTGGGCCTCGGCGAGACCGACGACGAGGTCCTGACGACGCTCGAGACCATGCGCGGTCTGGGCGTGCACATCGCCACCATCGGCCAGTACCTGCGGCCGAGCCTCAAGCACTGGCCGGTCGCCCGCTACGTCGACGACGACACCTACGACCGCTACGTCGCCCACGGCGACGCCCTCGGCTTCACCCACACCTTCGCCGGCGCGTTCGTGCGCTCAAGCTACCACGCGAAGGAAGCCCACCTGCACCACCGCACGAAGGCGCCTGCGCCGTCGTCGCCGTCGTCGCCGAACCTGCTCCGGATCCTGCCATGACCCGCGCTCCCCTCCTCGCCGTCGCGCTGTGTGCGGCGACCTCCTGCCTCACGACGGTGAACCCGGTCGTCTTCAAGGCCGACGCCGACGCGCCAACGCTGCCGGAGCGGGCCGAGGGCTGCGCGGTCGAGATCTACGACGAGAACCAGAAGCCGGAGCGGCCCTTCAAGACCTTCGGCCGCATCGAGCTGTCGTGGTCGCAGCAGCAGCTCACGGAGCAGGGCCCCGAGGGCGCGATGAAGACCCTCAAGCTCGCCGTGTGCGAGCGGGGCGGTCACTACATCGTCAACATGCGGGCCCTGCCACGCGGCTTCAAGGAGGGCATGCTCTTCGAGGGAGACATCGCCTACATCGTCGACGCCGACGGTCGGCCGCTGATGGGGGTGTCGTCGGGCTCGTCGACCTCGAAGTCCGGCGTGGGCGATGCCACCTCTCCAGAGACATCGCCGGCGCCTGCGGCTGAGCCCGCGCCCGCGCCTGCGCCCGCGCCGACACCCTGATGGTGTCGTCGTCATGACAACGTCGTGACAAACGACGCGCCGTTGACGACGACGATTCCAGACGCGATGGACGCTCCCATGTATCGGCACGTGCGCATCGAGGCGTTGCATCATGTGATGCCTCCCCACCGGGTCCTCTCGTCCACCATCGAGGAGGAGCTCAAGGACACCTACGCCCGCTGCGCCGTCCCGATGGGGCTCATCGAGGGGCTCGTCGGCGTCACCGCCCGGCGCTTCTGGGATGACGGCGTCACCATCGACGGTCTCGCCACCGACGTCGTCCGCGGCCTGCTCGAGCAGCGGCCCGGTTTGTCGCCCGACATGATCGTGTCGACGTCGGTCTGCAAGGACTACATCGAGCCCTCGGTCGCCGCCCTCGTCGCCGGCGCCCTCGACTTCAAGCCCGAGTGCATCACCTTCGACGTGAGCAACGCCTGCCTCGGCTTCCTCACGGGCATCGATCTCGCGGCCCGCCGCATCGAGTCGGGGGAGATCGAGTGCGCCGTCGTCGTCGCCGCCGAGAGCTCGCGGCACGTGACGCGGGCGACGGTCGATCGCCTCAAGCAGCCGTCGACGACGACGCCGGAGTTCCGGGAGTCGATGCCCACCCTGACCCTCGGCTCGGCGGCCGTGGCGATGCTGCTCGTGCATGAGCGGGTCGCCACGACGAACCACCGCGTCAACGGCATGGTCACCCTCGGCGACCCGAAGAGCAGCCGCATCTGCCTCGGCACGCCGGAGTGGATGAAGACGGACGGTCAGGCGCTGCTGAAGAACGGCGTCGAGCTCGCGGCCCGCACCTGGGCGCTCGCCGCCGAGCGCTTCGGCTGGACCGTCGACGGCATCGATCAGTTCCTCTGCCATCAGGTGGGGGCGCGGCACATCTCGGCCCTCACCAAGCGCCTCGAGATCCCGCAGGAGCGCGTGTTCCTGACCTTCCCCGAGCTTGGCAACACCGGGCCGGCGGCGGTGCCGATGGCGATGTCGCTCGCCGTCCAGGGCTGGGAGCACTCGCCGCCCGCCATCCGGGACGGCAGCCGCCTGGCGCTGCTCGGCATCGGCTCTGGACTGACGGTGTCCATGATGGACGTGGTCTGGTAGCTGCCCGCTCCATGACCGTCACGATTGCCCACGGCGACGCTCCCCCGGGAACGCGCGCCGCTCCGCCCCAGAAGATCATCCGTCCAGCGACGACGTCATGGGCCGCCGAGTACCCCTTCGCGAGCCACTGGATGGGTGTGCCCGGGCCGGGCGGCACCACCGAGTGGCTGCACTTCGTCGACGAGGGACCGAAGGACGCGCCGACGATCTTCTTCTTCCACGGCAACCCGACGTGGTCGTTCTACTGGCGCAAGCTCATCGTCGGTCTGCGCGACCGGTACCGCTGCGTCGCCATCGACCACCTCGGCATGGGCCTCTCCGATCGGCCCCAGCGCGACCGCTACCTGGTGAAGGATCACGTCGACCGCGCCTGCGCCCTCGTCGACGCCATCGTCGGCCCGTCGGGTGAGTTCAGCGTCGTCGGCCACGACTGGGGCGGCTGCATCGCCGCCGGCGTCGCGGGCAGAAACGCCGCGCGCGTGAAGAGCATCGCCTGGATGAACACCGGCGCGTTCCGCTCGCAGGAGATCCCGCCGTCGATCGCGTCGTGCCGCATCCCCGTCTTCGGCGCCGTCGCCGTGCGCGGCTTCAATGCCTTCGCGGGCACGGCGACCTTCCGCGCCGTCGAGAAGCACGACCGCATGACGCCTGTCGTGAAGGCCGGCTACCTCGACCCCTACGGCTCGTGGCACGACCGCATCGCGACCCTCCGCTTCGTCGAGGACATCCCCCTCGAGGCCGCCCACCCGTCGTGGGAGGAGCTCGGCCGCATCGAGGAGGGCCTCGGTCGCCTGAAGGAGAAGCCGGTGGCCCTGTTCTGGGGCGACAAGGACTGGTGCTTCACGCCGACGTTCCGCAAGCGCTTCGAGCGGGAGTTCCCGACGGCGGAGGTCCACGCCTGGCAGGACTGCGGCCACTACGTCGTCGAGGACGCGCACGAGCGCATCCTGCCCCTGCTGCGGACCTTCTTCGATCGCCACGCCGGGCTGCCCGAAGTGTCGATGCCCGGCCTGTCCACGATCCAGAGCCACGCATGAGCAGCGAGCCCACCGTCCGCGCGCTGGTCGAGGCCGTCTCGCACCAGCAGCCCAACGCCTGTGACCTCATCCACGAGGTTGCCCGCAAGGACCCGGGCATTCCGGCCCTCGTCGACCGCCAGACCGGCCTCACGCTCACGTTCGGTGAGCTGTCGACGCGCATCGCCAAGACGGCGTCGCGGCTGCAGGCCATCGGGCTGCGTCCCCGCGATCGCGTCGCCCTCTTCGTCGCCGATGGGCCGCGCTTCGTCATCCTCGTCAATGCACTCTTCCATCTGGGCGCCGTGCCCGTGCTCATCGACCCCGGCATGGGCGTCGACAACGTCGCCACCTGCATCAAGGAGCAGCGGCCACGCGGCCTCGTCGGCATCGCGAAGGCCCAGGTCCTGCGCCTGCTGAAGCGCGCCGCGTTCGCCTCGGTGCAGGTCAACGTCGTCGTCGACGGCAGCTTCCCCGGCGCCGTCCGCCTCCGCACCGACGGTGACGACCACGACAGCTACCTGCCGATGCATCGACAGGCGAAGGACGAGCCCGCGGCCGTCCTCTACACATCGGGCTCGACGGGCGCGCCCAAGGGCGCGCTCTATACGCACGGCATGCTGATGGCGCAGTCGTCGGCGATCCGCGACATGTTCGGCATCAAGCGTGGCGACGTCGACGTCTGCTGCTTCCTGCCGTTCGCGCTGTTCTCCGTCGCCATGGGCACGACGGCGGTGTTTCCGGCGATGGACTTCCGCTTTCCGGCGAAGGCGTCGCCGACGGAGATCCTCGCGGCCCTCAAGAATCCCCTCGGCGATGGCTCGCGGTCGGCGACGTCGGCGTTTGCGTCGCCGGCGCTGTGGGAGCCCTTCAGCCACCACGTCGTCGCCCACGGCGAGCGCGTGCCTGGCCTCAAGCGCGTGCTCACGGCGGGCGCGCCGGTGTCGCCGGCGCTGCACGAGCGCCTGCTGCAGGCGCTCCCCGATGGCGACGTCTGGACGCCCTACGGCGCGACCGAAGCACTGCCGGTGGCCTTCATGAACGGCCGCAGCATCGTCGAGGAGACGGCGGCGATGACGCGGCGCGGGCAGGGGACCTGCGTCGGCCGGCTCGCGCCGGGCATCGAGGTGCGCATCATCGCCGTCACCGACGAGCCCATCGCCGATATTGCCGACGCGCCGTCGTTGCCGGTCGGTCAGCGGGGCGAGATCATCGTGAAGGGGCCGTGCGTGACGCGCGCCTACGACGAGACCAGCGAGCGGGCGAAGGACGCCAACGCGAAGTCCAAGATCAAGGACGGCGACGCCATCTGGCACCGCATGGGCGACATCGGCACCCTCGACGCCAGCGGCAGGCTGTGGTTCTGCGGTCGCAAGGCCCACCGCGTCGAGACAGCCACCGGTCCGCTGTACTCCCTGCCGGTCGAGGCCGTGGCCGAGACGGTGTGGCCGGCCCGCGCCGCCCTCGTGTGGCGCGGTGCGTCGTTGCCCCAACAGCCGGTGCTCCTCCTCGAGAACCCGATCAAGGCCGCCGCCGCGAAGGGTCGCAAGATGGCCGCCAGCGAGGTGCCGCCGACGTCGACCGTGACGCAGGCCCTGCATGATGTGCTTGGCCGCGACGACATCGAGGTGCGGGCCTTCGCGACGGTCTTTCCCGTCGACCGTCGCCACAACGCCAAGATCGAGCGGGAGGCCCTCGCCCGCGAGATGGTCTGAGCGTGTCAACGGCGGCGTCTGCTTCCACGTCGCTGGCGGGTGTGCGATGACCCCGACATGACCGCTGTCGTGCTGGAGTGGCTCAACGTCGTCGTGCGCTGGGCCCATGTCATCGCCGCCATCATGTGGATCGGCGACTCATTCCTTTTCATGTGGCTCGACAGCCACCTCACGAAACAGTTCTCGAAGGACCGCGACCCCGAGGCCGTCGGCGAGCTGTGGATGACGCACTCCGGCGGCTTCTACGAGGTCGTCAAGCTCAAGAGCCTCAAGTCCCTGCCGGCGCAGCTCTACTGGTTCAAGTGGGAGAGCTACTCGACGTGGATCACGGGCTTCCTGCTCATCTCGATCGTCTACTGGGGCGGCGGGCGCGCGATGCTCGTCGAGGCGTCGTCGACGCTGACGCACGCCCAGGCCGTGGGCATCTCGCTGGGCGGCCTCATCCTCGGCGTCGTCGTCTATGACCTGCTGTGCCGCACGCCCCTCATCGGCAACGTCCGCGCCATGGGCGTCGTCGGCCTCGTCGTCATCGTCGCGGTGGCCTTCGGTCTGCTGCAGGTGTTCTCGCCGCGCGCCACGTTCCTGCAGGTGGGCGCGATGCTTGGCACCATCATGACCTCCAATGTGTTCTTCCGGATCATCCCGTCGCAGCGGCACATGATCGCGGCCACCGAGGCCGGGACGCCCGTCGACACGAGCTACGGCGCCCGGGCGAAGCAGCGCAGCGTGCACAACCACTACCTCACGCTGCCGGTCCTGTTCCTCATGCTGTCGAACCACTTCCCGACGCTCTACGGACATGCCCAATCGTGGGCGGTGCTCGGGCTCGTCGCCGTTGCCGGCGTCGGCGTGAAGTACGTCATGAACTTCCGTCGCCAGACCCACCCGGTGATCCTCGTCGGCACGCTGGCGGCGCTCGGCGGCGCGGTCACGATGACGCTGCCGGCGACGACGGCGTCGGCGGCCGTCCACGTCGACAGCGGCCTGCCCCCGGTGCCCTACGCGACGGTGAAGACCATCATGGAGGCCCGCTGCACCTCGTGCCACGCGAAGCAGCCGACGAACCCGTCGTTCGCGGCCCCGCCCGTTGGCGTCGTCTTCGACACCCCCGCCGATGTCGTCTTCCAGAAGGACCGCATCCTCGTGCGCGCCGTCGAGACGAAGACGATGCCGCTCGGCAACATGACCGGTATGACCGACGAGGAGCGCGCGCTGCTCGGTCGGTGGATCGCCGAGGGCGCCCACACCGACCGCTGATCCCGTCCACACCCCTGGTGACGTCGTGAGCCATCCCACGCTCGAGTTTCCCGAGTCCCGCACCTTCGTCCTGCGCTCGCGCCGCGTCGTCGCCAACGGCGTCGTGGGCCCCGCCGCCGTCGTCGTGAAGGACGGGCGCATCGTCGAGGTGGCGCCGCCGGACTTCGTCGGTGGCGGCTACCACCGCGTCGACGCCGGCGACCTCATCGTCGGGCCCGGCGTCGTCGACAGCCACGTCCACATCAACGAGCCCGGGCGCACCGAGTGGGAGGGCTTCCTCACGGCGACGCAGGCGGCGGCGGCGGGCGGCATCACCACCGTCGTCGACATGCCGCTCAACTGCATCCCGGCGACGACGTCGCGCGAGAACGCCGAGCGCAAGCAGCGGCACCTCCGCGACCAGACCTTCGTCGACATCGCCTTCTGGGGCGGTGTCATCCCCGGCAACGTCGACGAGCTGCCCGGCCTCGCCCGCTTCGGCGTGCCCGGCTGCAAGTGCTTCACGTGCCCGTCGGGGGTCGATGAGTTCCCGCATGTCGTCGCCACCGACCTCGAGCGAGCGATGCCGGTGCTGCGCGACACCGGCACGACGCTGCTCGTGCACGCCGAGGCGCCGGGCCCCCTCGACGCCGCCGAGGCCCGCCTCAAGGCCGAGGGCGCCGATCCCCGCCACTACGCGACCTACCTGCGCTCGCGGCCCAACGCCGCCGAGGACGAAGCCATCGCGATGGTCATCGGCCTCGCCGAGAAGCACCGCTGCCCCGTCCACATCGTGCACCTCTCGTCGGCGACGGCGCTGCCGATGATCAAGGCCGCCCAGCAGCGTGGCGTGCGCATCACCGCCGAGACCTGCCTGCACTACCTCACGTTCACGGCCGAGGAGATCGGCGACGGCGACACGCCCTTCAAGTGCGCGCCGCCGATCCGCGAGCGGCAGAACCGCGAGGCCCTGTGGCAGGGCATCAAGGACGGCATCATCACGATGGTGGTGTCGGACCACTCGCCGTGCACGCCGCAGCTGAAGAAGCTCGACGCTGGCAGCGAGCAGGGCTCCTTCATGGCGGCGTGGGGTGGCATCGCCGGCCTGCAGCTGGGCCTGTCGGCGCTGTGGACGGAGGCGAAGGGGCGCGGCCTCTCCGTCCTCGACATGGTGCGCCTGCACAGCGAGAACACCGCCCGCCTCGCCGGTGTCGCCGACCGCAAGGGTCGCATCGCCGCCGGCTACGACGCCGACCTCGTCGTCTGGGACGACGCCGCCAGCTTCACCGTCGACCCTGCGGGCCTCAAGCATCGCCATCACGTCACGCCGTGGGGCGGCCGCACCCTCAGCGGCGTCGTCCACGCCACCCTCGTCGGTGGCCGCGTCGCCTGGAGCCGCGCCGCCGGCCTCACCACGCGTCCGGCGGGGCGGCTCGTCACCGTCGCCCGCTGAACCACCTCGTCGCCATCATCGCCCGTCCCGAGGAGCCCTCGTGTCCACGTCCCGCCAGAAGCCCCCCGCCGACTTCGCCCACCTCGTCAACCTCGCCGACGACGTCACCGGCACCTTCGTGCTGTGGGCCTCCGACGAGTACTTCGCCGAGAAGGAGAACCTCGTCCGCCAGGACGCGCCGAAGTTCGACCCCAACGCCTACACCGACAAGGGCAAGCTGATGGACGGCTGGGAGAGCCAGCGCAAGCGCGGCCCCGGTCACGACACCTGCATCATCCGCCTCGGCACGCCCGGCATCGTCCACGGCTTCGTCGTCGACACCACGCACTTCCGCGGCAACGCGCCGACGCACGTCCTCGTCGAGGGCATCGAGGCCGCGCACACGGCGACGCCGGAGGAACTGCTCGCGCGCACCGACTGGCACACCGTCCTCGACCATACGCCGGTGAAGCCCAACATGGAAAACATGGTGCACTTGAGCGCGCCCTCGGCGCGGGCCACGCACCTGCGGCTGCACATCTTTCCCGACGGTGGCGTCTCCCGCCTGCGGGTCTTCGGCGTCGTCGTCCCCGACGACCGCGTCTACTGGCGCAACGGCGTCATCGACCTCGCTGCCGTCGAGAACGGCGGCACCATCGCCGCCGTCTCCGATGAGTTCTTCGGGCCGCCGGCGAACCTGCTGCTGCCCGGTCGCGGTGTGAACATGGGTGACGGCTGGGAGACCGCGCGTCGTCGGACGCCGGGCTCCGACTGGTGTGTCATCAAGCTGGCCCGCCGCGGCGTCGTCGAGCGCATCGAACTCGACACCCACTTCTTCAAGGGCAACGCGCCCCAGGCCGTCGTCGTCGAGGCCATCGATGACGACGCGCCCACGACGGAGCGGCTGCGCTCCCTCGGGACCTGGCCGGTCCTGCTGCACCGCACGCCGCTCGTGCAGCACCGTCGTCATGTCCTCGAGCCCGAGCGGCCGATGGCGGCGACGCACCTGCGCGTCCACATCTTCCCCCACGGCGGCGTGAACCGGCTGCGCGTCTTCGGCCACGCTCTCGACACCGTCGCCGAGGCCGCCGCCCTCGCCCGCTTCAACGGCCTGAGCGACGAGGCCGCGCACGAGGTCCTGCTGTCGTTCTGTGGCTCGACGGTGTGGGCGAGGAAGATGGCGGCGCTGCGGCCCGTGAAGAGCGTGCGCAGCCTGATGAAGACCGCCGAGCGGGTGTGGTGGGGCCTCGACGAGACGGCGTGGCGTGAAGCCTTCGCGGCCCACCCGAAGATTGGCGATCGCCAGAAGGCGGCGTCGGCGACGGCGCAGTCGGCGACGTGGTCGGCGGGAGAACAGGCCGGTGTCGACGGGGCCGAGAGCGCGATCAAGGAGCGCCTCGCGACGCTCAACACGCGCTACGAAGAGATTCACGGCTTCATCTACATCGTCTGCGCGACCGGCAGGTCGGCCGCCGAACTCCTCGCGATCCTCGAGGAGCGCGTCGACAAGCCCACCCACGTCGAGCTCGACCGCGCGGCGCGCGAGCAGATCCAGATCACGCGGCTGCGCCTCGAGAAGTGGCTGCGGACGCACATGCAGTCCTGAAAGGCAGAGCACCCATGGGCATCTCCACCCACATCCTCGACACCAGCCGCGGTCGCCCGGCCGCCGGCGTCACCGTCACCCTCCTGCGCGAGCAGCCCGACGGGGGCCTCGCCCTCGTGAAGACGGGCGTCACCGACGACGACGGCCGCGTGAAGGGCCTCGTCGAAGGGCAGCCGGCCACCGGCCTGTACGCGATCCGCTTCGCCGTCGCCGAGTACTTCCATCGCCTCGGCGTCGAGAGCTTCTACCCCTCCGTCGAGGTGCGTTTCGTCGTGAAGAGCGCGACGGAGCACTACCACGTGCCGCTGCTGCTGAACCCGTTCGGCTACAGCACCTATCGCGGGTCCTGAGGGATGGCGTCGTCGACCGCGCCCCATACCGTCGTCGGTGAGCCGCTCTCGGTGGCGGCGTTCTCGCCGTTTGGCTTCGTCGTCTCCGCCGGCTTGAAGGCGGGGGCCTCGGCCAATCAGGGCACTGCGCTCCGTTTCGACCGCTGCGCCGACCTCCTGACGACGCGGCCCCAGGCGACGCCGAACCTCGCGGTGTTCCGCTCGACGCAGAAGACGCTGCCGTTTTCGGTGACGTTGCTTGAGCAGCACCCGTGCTCGACCCAGACGTTCCTGCCGATGGTCTGCACCCGCTTCCTCATCGTCGTCGCGCCCACCGCGGCCGACGGCGGTCCCGACGTCGCGGGCCTGCGGGCCTTCGTCTGTGGTCCGGGGCAGGGCATCACCTACCGCGCCGGCGTCTGGCACCACCCGATCATCGCCGTCGACGGCGACGGCGACTTCGCGATGCTCGCCTGGGAGGACGGCACGTCCCTCGACTGCATCGAGCACCCGCTGCCTTCGCCCATCCTCGTCGTCGAACCGCGTTGACCGCCGTCGACGACGACGCCACATCGGGGCCATGTGGTTGGTGGTCGGTCTCGGCAATCCCGGGCGTGAGTACGAGCTCACGCGGCACAATATCGGCTTCCTCGTCGTCGACGCCCTCGCGCGTCGCCACGGCGGCAGCTTCGCCGGCAAGTTCAAGGGCGAGCTCTGCCAGACGAGCATCCGGGGCACTGCGGCGGCGCTCCTGAAGCCGCAGACGTTCATGAACCTGTCGGGCCAGTCGGTGCAGCCGACGATGGCGTTCTTCAAGGTTCCCCTCGAGCAGATCGTCGTCGTCCACGACGATCTCGACCTTGAGTTCGGGCAGATGAAGATCAAGCGCGGCGGCTCGCCGGGCGGCCACAACGGCCTCAAGTCGATCGACGCCAGCATCGGTCCGAACTACCTGCGCATCCGCGCCGGCATCGGTCACCCCCGCAGCAAGGCCCCCGAGGGGGCGCCGAAGGAGCGCGGCAGCGTCGTCGGCCACGTGCTCGGCGCGTTCAAGGGCAAGGACCTCGACGACGCGAAGGTCGTCGTCGAGCACTGCGCCGACGCCGTCGAGGTCCTCATCCGGGATGGCATGGAGAAGGCCCAGCTCACCTTCCACGGCAAGAAGCTGCTGCCGGGCTGACGCTCAGCGCTCGCCAGGGTCGCGGGCCTCGACGACGTCGGCGCTGTCGTCGGCGACGCGGACGCGGGTCGGTCGCTGCGACGGCGTCATCGACGGCCGCGGCGTCGTCGACGTCGCCTGTGTCTGCGGGCTCGGGCGGCGGCTGAAATGCCACTCCGGGACGCTGTCGGGCCAGGCCTGCAGCAGGGCCCGGGCGCGGCCGGCCACGGCGTCATCGCTGCTGCGCGTGGCGGCGTCGACGACGCCGCGGGCGAGCTCGGTGCGGTGGCGGGCGAGGGCCTCGAGGCAGAGCAGTGTCACGGTGCGCTCACCGCGCTCGATGGCGACGCGCAGGCGCGCGGCGGCGCCGGTGAAGCCCGGCTCGAGGTGGCGGGCAAGGAACGACGCCGCGACGACGCGGACCTCGGGGTGGGCGTCGTCGAGGCGCTCCAGCAGCTCGTCGACGACGGACACCGGCGGCGGATCGTCATCGCCATACATCCGCTCGAGCAGGACGATGGCGGCCTTGCGCATCGAAGCCGTGCCGCCGTCGATCTCGCGGCGTACGCGGTGACGCGCCCGCACCCGCCACGCCGGCTCGTCGATGGCGATGCGGGAGAGGGCGACGAGAATCGCCTCCCGCACCGCGAGGCGTGGCGCCGGCCGCTTGGCGAGGGCCACGAGGAGCGGGCGCACGAGATCGCCGTCCTCCTCGCGGATGCCCTCCGACAGCGCGACGGCGGCGCTCTCGACGACGAAGGGGTCGTCTTCGAGGATGGCGGCGACGACGGCGCGCATGCCGCGGCGGTCGGCGAGGCGACCGAGGCACAACAGCGCGGCGGCGCGGGTGAAGCGGTCCGGGTCGGCCGCCAGCGGCAGCAACGACGGCGCGAGGCCCTCCTCCATGCCCGTGAGGCAGTTGGCGAGGGCGCGCAGGGCGATCGGGCGCAGCTCCCGCTCGTCGGTCGTCTGCGGCGACGTCGTCGCGGCGATGAGCAGGGGGCCGGCGGCCTCGGGCGGCTGCAGGCGACCGAGGGCGATGGCCGCGCCGGTGCGGGCGCGGGCCTGCGGCTGGTTGAGGCGATCGATGAGGGCGGGCACGGCGGCGCGGCCGGCCTTCACGAGCTCGTTGACGGCGGCATCGCGGACGGCCTTGCGCTCGTCGCCGAGGTCGTCGAGGAACGGCCGCAGCGCGCCACCGCTGCGGTCGGCGTCGTCGACGAGGGCGGCGAAGTCGGCGAGGGAGACGGCGTCGGCGGCGGTGCGGGCGTCGGCGTCGGCGAGGCGCATGAGCACCGCCTGGGCCCGCTCGCGCACCCACGGGGCGGTGTCGGTGGCGAGGGCCTGCACCCGGGCCCGGCTGCGCAGGTCGGCGAGGGCACCGTAGGCCTCGGCGGCGTAGGCCCGCGTGTACATGTCGGGCGACGTCGACAGCGCCTCGAGCGTCGCGCGGATGTCGTCGTCGAAGGCGTCGCGCCCGTCGAGGATCTCGGCGAGGGCCCGGGCGACGAAGGCGCCGTCGTCGCCGGCGAGGCGCCCGGCGCGCACCACCGCGCAGAGGGCAGGCACGGCGTCGCGCGCGCGCAGGGCCCCGACGAGGAGCGCGGCCCGGGCCACCGGCGACGTCGGCAGCGCCCCGGCGGCGGAGCGGGCGGCGTGCTGCAGCACCTCGATGAGGGCGGGAACGGCGGCGCTGCGGGCGGCGATGAGGACACCCTCGCCCGCCTCGCGCTCGGCGCGATCAGGGCTCGTGAGCCGGAAGGCGGCCGCGCGCAGCGTCTCGTCCATGGCGCCAGTGTCGACGACGACCCGCGTCATCGCAAGCTTTCGGACGCCGTCGCCGGCGCTCTGGCATACTCACCCCATGCCTGTCGTGAACGGCAAACCCACGATGCACAGCCAGGCCCCCGGCTCGACGGTGTCGGGTGGCAGTGTGCCGGCCACTGTCCCAACGGCTGTCCAGCAGCAGGTGAGCAGCAGCGGCCTCGCCCAGCAGGGTCAGAGCCCCGCCGATGCTGCGAAGCAGCTGCTCGGCAACCTCAACGGGCAGGGCTTCCAGGCGCCGGCGACGGCCAGCAAGGACTTCGCGACGCAGCTGTCGGCGGCGCTGCGGCAGTTCCAGCAGGCCCAGGGCCTGCCGCAGTCCGGTCGCCTCGACACCGCCACCGCCGACGCCCTGAAGAACCTCGGCCTCGCCGGTGCGCCGCCGTCGCCGGAGAAGCCCGGCGAGAAGGCCGCGAAGGACAACTTCGAGCGAGGCGGCGCGAGCCTCCTCAAGCAGGGCGAGAAGTCACGCGCCGACGCCGCGAAGAACAGCACGCCCGACACCAACTTCCTCGACGCGCTCCTCAACAAGCTCGGCGGCGACAAGGGCGTCACGTCGGACAAGCAGGGCTTCGTCGGCGGCAGCGCCGAGACGGCGACCACCGCGCACAAGGCCGACGGCGCCGGCGAGGTCAAGAAGGCCGGCGGCGAAGACAAGGGCTCCGTCGACAGCAAGAAGGCGAAGGACGACGTCCAGCAGCCCCTCGACAAGAACGCCCGCGAGGCAAAGCAGCTGCACGTGGCCCGCGGCCTCAAGGCCGACCAGACAAAGACCGACGAGCAGCGCCGCAAGCAGGCCCTGTTCGGCAAGGACCCGACCGAAAAGGGCATCCTCGACGAGGAGGCCGACGAGGACGACGTCGAGGGCGACGGCGGCGACGGCAAGAAGCGGGGCCGCGGCGGCGACCAGCACGGCGGTGGCCACGACGCCGACGGCAGCGACACCGCCGGCAGCGTCGGCGCCCGCGACGGCGACGAGAAGTCGAAGGGCAACGCGCACAGCGGCGATGAGAACCATGGCGACGCCCGCCGCGGTCACGCCGTCCTCGACGACGGCAGCGGCGCCGGCCCCGGCCACTATCGGGTGCCGTCGCTGTCGGAGCAGGCGTTTGCGGCGCTGGAGCACATCAAGCGCGACCAGACGGCGTCGAACAAGGCGACGACGTATTCGTGGGACGTCACGTTCTACAAGCCCGGCACCTACAGCCCCGGCCAGAAGGCCCAGGACCTCGTCCACCTCGTCGTCAAGGAGGCCACGGCCTTCGACCCGGTGTGGCAGCGGGCCCAGACGAACCTGCAGGTCATGGTCCGCCGCGTCGAGAAGGACGGGCCGGTGCCCACGCTCGACGACATCGTCGCGGCCCTGCGCCAGGCCCGCGCCCGCGACGGCGACGTCGGCGCCGCCCAGGTCACGTTCCGTCGTCCGCCCGGCCGCGCCTGAGCGGGCGACGACGACGACGTCGCACGAAGACGCCACGAGAACGGGGCCCTTCCGGGCCCCGTGTCGGTGGCGTCGGCGACGACGGCCTCAGCCCTTGAGGGCCTCGGCGCCGCCGATGATCTCCATCAGCTCCGTCGTGATCGCGGCCTGGCGGGCGCGGTTGTAGAAGAGGGTCAGCGTCGCGACCATCTCCTTGGCATTCTTCGACGCGTTCTCCATCGCCTGCATGCGGGCGGCGTGCTCGGCGGCGGCGCTCTCGAGGAGGGCCCGGTAGATGCGCACCGCGATCTCGCGCGGGAGCAGGGCGTCGAGGAGGGCGTCGCGGCTCGGCTCGTACTCGTAGTCGACCGAGGTGCCGCCGGCGGGCATCGTGTCCGGCGCGATCGGCAGGATCTGGTCGACGACGATGCGCTGGGTGCCGACGTTGACGAACTCGTTGTAGACGAGGCGGACGGCGTCGATCTCGCCCTTGATGTAGGCGTCGGTGAGCTCGACGGCGATGGCCTGGGCCTTCGCGTAGTCGAGGCCGTCCCACACGTCGTGGTGCTTGCGGACGGTGACACCCTCGCGCTTCATCGCCTCGCCGGCCTTGCGGCCGACGGTGGCCACGCGGACCTCCTTGTGGACGTCCTTCGCGTCGTAGCGCTCACGCAGCGTGCGGCGGATGACGTTGCTGTTGAAGGCTCCGCACAGGCCGCGATCCGACGTGATCGAGATGATCTCGATGCGACCGCCGGACTTCGCCTCGGGGCGCGTGACGAGGAGGGGATGCGGGGCCTCACCGAGGGCCTCGGCGCGACGGGCGAGGGCGGCGGCGGTGGCCGCGATCTTGTCGGCGAAGGGCCGCGCCGCGATGACGCGATCCTGGGCGCGACGGAGCTTCGCCGCCGAGACCATCTTCATGGCCTTCGTGATCTTCTGGGTGTTCTTGACGCTCTTGATGCGCTTGCGGATGTCGCGAAGAGAGGCCATCGGCGTGCTCCGAGTGTGTGACGACGACGGCCGGTACCCAAAGGCGCGGCCGCCGACAAGGCGGCGCGTGCGAGGCCGCCCGGCCGCACCCGGTTGTGCGGCGAAGCGACGCATCGCCGTCCGCGGTCCGCACGGGCCTCCCGGAGGCTACCGGGAGGGCAGCAGAAAGCATTGGAGAAACAAGGGTTTATGCGGTGGTCTGGCCGACGATTTCGCTTCGCCACCGCGCCGGGGCGTGCTACTGAACCGCCGTTCGTTGTCGACGACGATCCCACCGCCCGTGGGCGCCCTGGCGGCGCCGGCTGCGACGACGTCGACGACCTGAAGGAGTGAGCGACCGTGGTCAGTGAAGCCGCCCCCACCAAGCCCGCGATGGACCCCAACGCCTACAACGCCGAGAGCATCCAGAAGCTCGAGTACCCGGAGAACGTGCGCAAGCGCCCCGGCATGTACATCGGCGACACCGATGACGAAGCCGGCACCGCCCTGCACCACCTGGTCTTCGAGATCGTCGACAACTCCGTCGACGAGGCCCAGGCCGGCTTCGCCACGAAGGTCGACGTGCGTCTCCACGTCGACGGCAGCGTCACCATCTCCGACGACGGCCGCGGCATCCCCACCGACATCCACCCGACGACGGGCCGCCCCACCACCGAGATGGTGTTCTGCGAGCTGAACTCCGGCGGCAAGTTCGACCAGAACGCCTACAAGGTGTCCGGTGGTCTGCACGGCGTCGGCGCCGCCGTCGTCAACGCCCTGGCCGAGTTCCTCGAGGTCGAGGTCCGCCGCAACGGCAGGGTCCACCACCAGAACTTCGTGCGCGGCATCCCCCAGGGCGGCGTCAGCGTCGTCGGCGAGACGACCGAGCGCGGCACGACGGTGCGCTTCCGCCCCGACCCGCTCATGTTCCGGCGCACGGACTTCAGCTTCGACGTCCTGTCGGCCCGCCTGCGCGAGCAGGCCATGCTCAACAAGGGCGTCGTCATCTCCATCGTCGACGAGCGCGCCGCCAACAAGGAGCACGTCTTCTCCTTCGACGAGGGCATCAAGGAGTTCGTCGCCCACCTCAACAAGAGCAAGCAGGTCCTGCACAAGGATCCGATCACGATGGTCGGCGAGCGGCCGCTCGGGCAGGGGCCGTCGATGTGCTCCGTCGAGGTCGCCCTGCAGTGGAACGACTCCTACGCCGAGAACGTCTTCTGCTTCACCAACACCATCCGCAACAAGGAGGGTGGCACCCATCTGCAGGGGTTCCGCACGGCGCTCACGCGCACGCTGAACAACTACATGCAGAAGGAGATGCAGAAGCAGGTCGGCAAGATGGACATCGAGGGCGACGACATGCGCGAGGGCCTCTGCGCCGTCGTCAGCATCAAGATGCCCGACCCGAAGTTCAACGATCAGCCCAAGAGCAAGCTCGTCTCGGCCGACGCCACCCCCTGCGTGGCCTCCGTCGTCGCCGACCGCCTCGCCATCTGGCTCGATGAGAACCCCACCGAGGCCAAGAACATCTGCGGCAAGGTCATCGACGCCGCCCGCGCCCGCGAGGCCGCCCGCAAGGCCCGCGAACTCACCCGCCGCAAGGGCGCCCTCGACGGCCTCGGCCTGCCGGGCAAGCTCGCCGACTGTCAGGAGAAGGACCCGGCGGCCTCCGAACTCTACATCGTCGAGGGTGATTCGGCCGGTGGCAGCGCCAAGAGCGGTCGCGATCGTCGCACCCAGGCGATCCTGCCCCTGCGCGGCAAGATCCTGAACGTCGAGAAGGCCCGCTTCGACAAGATGCTGTCGAGCCAGGAGATCACGACGCTGATCACCGCGCTCGGCACCGGCATCGGTAAGGACGAGTTCGACGCCCAGAAGGCGCGCTACCACAAGATCATCCTGATGACCGACGCCGACGTCGACGGCAGCCACATCCGCACGCTGCTGCTGACGTTCTTCTATCGGCAGATGCGCGACGTCGTGGAACGCGGCTACCTCTACATCGCCCAGCCGCCCCTCTACAAAGTGCAGAAGGGCAAGAGCGAGCGCTACCTCAAGGACAACGACGCCCTCGAGCGCTACCTCATCGACGAGTCCATCCGCACGGCGACGGTGCGGGCCAACGGTCAGCCGGTTTCCGCCGAGGTCCTGCGGGCGAGCTGCCTCGCCTTCTATGCCTACGACCGCCTTCTCGAGCGGCTGCGTCGTCGCATCGACATCCGCGCGCTCGACGCCATCGTCCGCGGCGCAACGATCGGCCACGCCGACCTCGTGCAGCCGGCGAAGGACGTCATCGAGGGCCGCATCCGCGCGCATCTCGAACAGCAGAACCCCGAGACGTTGCCGGTGAGTGTCGAGGTCGCCGACGACGCCTCGCGCCAGAGCATCAGCACCCTCACGGTCAAGACGTTCCACAACGGCGCGCCGGTCGAGACCCGCGTGACCCACGGTCTCGTCGACGGCCCGGAGTACGCCGAGCTCACCCGCCTCGCCGCCCGCATGGAGTTGATGGGCCAGGCGCCCTTCGTCATCGAGAAGGGCCAGAGCACCATCGAGTGCGCCACCATCGACGAGCTCGTGAAGAAGCTCGACGACGAGGCGCGCAAGGGTCACACCATCCAGCGCTACAAGGGTCTCGGCGAGATGAACCCGGAGCAGCTCTGGGAGACCACGATGAACCCGCAGAACCGCACGCTGCTGCAGGTGAAGATCGACGACGCCGTCGAAGCCGACCAGGTCTTCACCGACCTCATGGGCGACGAGGTCGAGCCCCGCAAGGAGTTCATCGAGAAGGCGGCCCTCGACGTGGTCAATCTCGATATCTGAGCGGCGGGGCGGGGCCGGCATCGTCCAGCCCCCGTCCGGCAGCAACGAAGAAGGCCGCCCGATGGGCGGCCTTCTTCATCTGCGCGCAGCGCCGACGTCGACGTCAGCGCTTGACGACGACGGCGACGGCCTCGCCACCGCCGATGCAGAGGCTCGCCACGCCCGACTTCTTCTCGAGGCGGCGGAGCTGGTGGATGAGGGTCGTGAGGATGCGCGCGCCCGAGCAGCCGATCGGGTGGCCGATGGAGACCGCGCCGCCGACGATGTTGGTCTTGTCGTGCGGGATCCCGAGCTGCTTCATCGTCACCATGCTGACGACGGCGAAGGCCTCGTTGATCTCGTAGAGGTCGACGTCGGCGGCGGTGAGGCCGGCCTTCTTGAGGGCCTTCTCGATGGAGCCCGCCGGCGCCGTGGTGAACTGGTCGGGGGACTTCGCGTGGGTGCCGTCGCCGGCGATGGTGCACAGCGGCGTGAGGCCGCGCTTCTTCGCCTCGTCGGCGCTCATGAGCACGAGCGCGGCGGCGCCGTCGTTGATGCTGGCGGCGTTGGCGGCGGTGACGGTGCCGTCCTTGCCGAAGGCGGGCTTCAGGCCCGGCATCTTCTCCTTGTTGTACTTCCCGGGGCCCTCGTCGGTGTCGACGATCTTCGTGCCCTTGCCGTCCTTGACCTCGACGCCGACGATCTCGTCCTTGAACCAGCCGGCCTTGATGGCGGCGTTGGCGCGCTCGAACGACGCCATGGCGAAGGCGTCCTGGGCCTCGCGCGTGAAATCGTTCTCGCGGGCGCACTGGTCGCCGAAGTTGCCCATGTGGGCGTTGCCGTAGGGGTCCCACAGGCCGTCGTGGATCATGCTGTCGACGGCGGTCGCGTTGCCCATGCGCATGCCGCCACGCGCGGTGGGCAGCAGGTAGGGGGCGTTGCTCATCGACTCCATGCCGCCAGCGACGACGACGTCGGCGTCACCGCAGGCGATGGCCTGGCGCGCGAGCATCACGGCCTTCAGGCCCGAGCCGCAGACCTTGTTGACGGTGGTACACGGCACCGAGTTCGGCAGGCCGGCACCAAGGGCCGCCTGACGGGCGGGGGCCTGGCCCACGCCGGCCGAGAGCACCTCGCCCATGATGACCTCGGAGACGTCGGTGGCGGCGACGCCGGCGCGCTTGAGGGCCTCGGCGATGACGATGCTGCCGAGCTTCGGCGCGGGCAGCGACGACAGGGCACCCTGGAAGGCGCCAATGGGGGTCCGGACCGCAGAAACGATGACGACGTCGCGCATGGAGATCTCCTGTATGTCGTTCGGGGTAGCGACGCCGACGCCGCGTGTCGACGCCGTCTCCGGCGAAGACGAAAAACCGTTGAAAAAACAAGACGATAGAGGGGCCCATGCGGGCCCCTGTCCAACGCCCGGTGAGGGCTGGCAGCTACTTGAACTCGACCTTGAGGACCGAGGCCTCGCGCACGCCCTTCGGGGTGCGGATCTCGACGTCGTCACCGGCCTCCTTGCCCATGAGGGCCCGGGCGATGGGCGACGAGATGCCGACCTTCTTGTCCTCGAGGCTGCTCTCGTCGTCGCCGACGATGGTCCAGGTCTGCTTCTGGCCGCTCTCGCCGTCTTCGATGGTGACGGTGGCGCCAAAGACGACCTTCTTGCCGGAGAGCTTGGAGGTGTCGATGACCTGGGCGCGGGCGAGGCGGGCCTCGATGTTGGCGATCTCCGCCTCGAGGAAGCCCTGCTTGTCGCGGGCGGCGTCGTACTCGGCGTTCTCGGAGAGGTCGCCGTGGGAGCGGGCCTCGGCGAGCTGCGCAATGGCGCGGGGCCGCTCCACGGTCTTGAGGATGCGGAGCTTCTCCTTGAGGGCCGCGTGGCCAGCGGCGGTCATCGGGATGAGGTCAGCCATCGTCTTTCTCCGGCGCGAGCGAGGCTCGGCTGCGACTTCACCGCGGGGGTGAAGGCCTGTTCTCCCCACCCGATGGTGGAGAGCCCCGCCACGGGCGGGGCCTGGGTCGACCAGCGGGTGGTCGACGGGGCGTCAGACGCCAGGCGTCGGACGTGATCAACCGCGCCAGCGGTTGACCATCCGCAGATCAAGCGCGGTGCGCTTGATCTGCACGGGACAAACAGATGCGGGCCAAGACGGCCCGCATCGACAGTGTCCCCCACATGCGGGGGAGACGCAAGCCTACTCGGCCGTCGCCGACAGGATGAGATCGGTCGTGAGCAGGGCACCCGTCACCGTCAGCATGGACAGCGACGTGATGCCCAGCCAGCCACCGACGCCGGGGCCGGCGACGACGCTGCAGCCGTTGGCCGCGAAGAGGGCCTCGCCCTCGCCGGGGGTGCGGCCGGCGTAGAACCAGATGGTCTCCTCACGCTGGCAGAGGTCGGCGGAGTCCGTCGGGGCCACCGTCTGGTAGGCGCCGTTCTCGGCCTTGAAGAGCACGCCCTGGCCCGAGAACTCGGCGTTGGCGACGTCGAGCATGAGCAGCGAGGCCACGCCGGTCGCGACGGCGGCGGCGCCGGTGGCGATGGCGACGGGCCACAGCTGCAGGCGCTCGGCGACAAGGGTGGCTGTGACCTGCTGGGGGGCGCCCTCGATGACGTCGAGGAGCGTGCGCCAGGTGGCGTAGCCGCCGCGCTTGACGATGACCTCGTGGGCGCCGGGGTCGAGATCGATCTGCTTGCTCGAGGCGAGGCCGAGCTCCTTGCCGTCGACGATGATCGTGCCCTCGACGGCGACGCCGCCGGCCATCACCTGCACGACGACGGGGACGCGCGGATCGGCGGCCTTGCCGGTGAGCACGAGCGACGAGAGCTGCTTCGCGGCGTAGTAGTAGAGGTCCTTGTTGACGGGCGTCTTGCGCTGCTCCTGCTTCACGCGGCGGCCGTCCTTCGGATCAACGGTGAGCACCGTGATGACGACGTCGTCACCGACGCGGGTGACGTTGCCACCGAGGATGAGGTCGGCCTCCACGAGGGCGCCGACCTGGGTCATGCAGGCCTCGGCGTCGCAGCCGACGAGCTGCTGGGTCGCCTGGGCGTCGAGCAGGAGCTTGATCTGCGTCGCCGTCACGGTCTCGCCGGGGTGGCTCAGCACCGCCTGCTGCTGCAGCGCCTGGTTGACGGCGTTGGTGATGTCGGCGCCGGCGCCCTTGTCGGCGATGTCGATCACGAGGAGCCGCGGCTTCGTCTTGGGGGGCAGCAGCGAGGTCTTCTCCGGCGGCGGCGCGGCCGGCGTCGTCGTCAGCGTCACCTCGGTGGCGGGCGTCGCCGGGGTCGCCGTCGCCGGGGTCACTGTCGCCGGCGTCGTCGTCGGGGTGGCCGTGGCCTCCGCGGGCGCGGTGGGCGTCGTCGGCGCGGGGGACGTCGTCGGCGCCTGCGCGGGGACGAGCAGGGCGAAGAGGGCGAGGGCTGCGGCGTACATGGGCGAAGGATGGGCGAAGTGCGGGGCCCTGCGCAACCGCGTGTCGGTGACCCGCACACACCCACGACGTCTCCGTTTCCCCGGGGGCCCGGACCCGGCACACTGGCCGCGATGACCGTGCCCGCCAGGATCCTTGTGGTCGTGCTCCTTGTCGCCGCCGGCCACGCGCGGGCCGACGACGCACCGGTCCCCCGGCGTGGCCATGGCGAGGTCGGTGTCGTCGTGTCGGGCTTTACGTCGCGCGCGGCCTACGACGACGACGGCGTGGGGATTGTCGACCCGGAGGTCGACCTGCGGGCGCGCACCCTTGCCGGGGCGGTGCGGGTGGGCATCGGCGAGCGCCTGGCCTTGCAGGCCGGCGTGCCGCTGGTGATGGCTGCCGCGCTGCACGAGCAGGGCCCCGTCGTTGTCAGCGGCGTCGGCGACGCCACCGTCGGTCTCGCGCTGTCCGTCTTTGACGAGGGCCCAGTTCAGCTCGCGATCCGTGGCGATGTGAAGCTGCCGCTCTACGCGGGCCAGCCCGCCATCCAGGGCCGGCAGCCCCTGCTGCGCTCGGCGACGACGCCGGGGGCGCTGCCGGCGATCGGCGACGGGCAGGTCGACGTCTCCGTCGGCGGCGTGCTCTTTGCCCGCTTCCCCTTCGGTGGCGCCTTCACGTGGGAGCAGGCCTACCGGCTGCGCACCGGGGGCGTCACCGACGGCGTCGTCGGACGCGGACGCATCGCGGTGCCCGCCCTCGGTGGCTGGCTCGTGCCCCGCTGGGATCACGCCTTCCTGTTCTCGTTCGATCCCACCCGCGACGACGACGGCGTCGCCACCGAAATCGTCGGCCGCAGCCTCGTCGAGACGGGACCGGGGATGGCGGTGCCCCTCGACGCTCTCACGCCCGGCCTGCGCCTCGAGGCCGGCGCGGCCTTCCTGTTTCGCGGCCGCAACGCCGCCGGTGGTGTCCGCCTCGACGTCGGAGTCGTTCATGCGTTCTGAGCCGCTCGCAGTCCTCCTCCCGCTCGTGCTCGGCGCCGCCTGCGGCAATGGCGCGCCCACCGACGACGTGCTCGCGCTGGCGACGACGCTGCCGGGCCCCGGTGGCGACGTCGCCGTCGACTTCCGCGATGGCCGCAGCCGCGGCGAGTGGTGGCCTTGCGATGGCCGTCTGACGGCGCAGGCCTGCGTCGACGACGCCCACGTCAACGTGTTCCTCAGCGTGCCGGTCGTCGATCGGGTCGAGGAACTCGGTTCGACGATCTGCGTGCAGGACGCCGTGGCCAGCGGCGCCTTCGAGATCCTGAAGAACCGCTACGACAACCTCGCCGACGCCCGCATCCCCGACGACGTCTCGGCCATCATCGTCGTCGGCAGCGACGCCGACGGCGACGGCTTCGTCGAGGACGTCGACGGCGAGACCGCCGGCGCCGGCCGCGTCCTCGAGGGCACGATCGAGATCTTCTCGCTCAACGGCTTCGACCAGCCGCTGTCGCTGCGCCTCACCGGCACCGTCGAGGGCGGCGCGCCCGTCGAACTCACGTTCCTCGGGGCGATGTCGGTGCCGGCGGTGGTGCCGCCCCCCGAGGGGCCGGGCACCTGCGTCGCGCCGGACACCTGAGATGAGACGAGCGCCGCGGGGCGCTCGTCTTCGCGGTCGGAGAGAAGCCGAGGAGGCTCAGAGCTCGTCGAGCTCGCTGCGCCGGTTCACGATCCGGTTGGCGAGCTTGTAGTCGACGGCCTCCTTCGCCGAGAGCCAGAAGTCGCGGTCCGAGTCCTTCTCGATGAGGTCGAAGGCGCGGCCGGTGCTCTCGGCGACGATCTCGTTGTAGCGGCGACGGATCTTGCTGATCTCGCGCGCGGTGATGTCGATGTCGCTCGCCTGACCGCGCGTCGCCGTCGAGGGCTGGTGCAGCAGGAAGCGGGCGTTGGGCATGCTCACGCGCTTGCCCTGGGCGCCGCCGAGGAAGATCAGGACCGCCGACGACGCCACCACGCCATTGGCGACGGTGACGATCGGGCAGGGCGAGAAGCGGAAGAGGTCGTAGATGGCGAAGCCGCTGTCGGCGCTGCCACCGGGCGAGTTGATGAACGCGGTGATGGGCGCCTTGCCATCCTTGCGCTCGAGCAGCGTCATCATCGTCGCCACCTTGCGGTAGAGCGCGTCGGTGACCTCCTCGGCGATGATCAGGGTCCGGGCTTCGAGGAGCCGGTCGTTCATCGGAGCGCGCTTCTTCTTGTCGCCCTCCTTGCCCTCTTCGCCTTCGTCCTCATCGTTGAGCCACACCGTCATCTGACGCTCCTGCGCTGGCGCCCCGGGTGGGAGCGCGCCGTACATCGACGCTGCCGTCGGGAACCGATGCAGCGGACGCGCAGTCCTAGCAAAGAGCGCCCGGCGCAGGCAAAGGCCCGCGGCTTGTGCCGGCGGGGGCGATGGCTGTTAGCGTGCGCCAACCCGTCGTCGGAGTGTCCGTGGTCGTCACCGCCTTGTTGCCTCTCGCTCTCGTGGTCGCGGCGCCGCCGCTCGTGCTCGAGAAGGACCCGTCGGTGCCAGCCGCCGTCGCCGTCGAGGGGCCGCCGGCCTTCCCCCTCAAGGACATCAAGCCCGGCATGGTGGCGAAGGGCCACACGGTCTTCTCGTCGCTGCGCGGTCCCGAGCCGTTCTCGGCCGAGATCCTCGGCGTCATGGAGGGCTACCTCGGCCCCGGCGAGGACCTCATCATCGCCCGCCTCGTCGGCGAGCAGATCGAGCGCACCGGCGTCATCTCCGGCATGTCGGGCAGCCCGGTCTACATCGACGGCAAGGTCGTCGGCGCCGTCGGCTACCGCTTCGGCCAGTTCACGAAGGACGCCATCGCCGGCATCACGCCCATCGAGCGCATGATGACGGGCGCCGCGGCACCGACGTCGACGACGACGAAGGCCGCCGGGAAGAAGCCCGTGTTCGCCGACACGCCGTGGGGCCGGGCCGAGCCCATCGCCATCCCCCTCGTCGTCTCGGGCCTCGCTCCGGGCGTCGCCGAGGGCTTCGCGCCCCTGCTGGCGGAGCGGGGCTACGGGCCGCTGATGGCGGCGGGGGCGTCGTCGGGGACGTCGTCGTCGGCGAAGCCGCAGCGCTTCTACGCCGCTGGCCCCATCGCCGGCATGATCGTCGACGGCGACGTGAAGATGGCCGGCATCGGCACGGTGACGTGGGTGCAGGGCGATCGCTTCCTCGCCTTCGGCCACCCGTTCATGGGCACCGGCATCTCCACCATGCCGGTCGGCAACGCCCACATCGTGACGACGGTGGCCTCGCTCGCCGGCTCCTGGAAGATGGGGCAGGCGACGGTGCCGGTGGGCCGCCTCACCGACGATCGCCTGCACGCCATCGCCGGCACGATGGGGGAGCTGCCCCGCACCGTGCCCGTCGACCTCAGCGTCGACCTCTGGAGCCCGCGCAAGGGCGCCGACGCGAAGGCGACCTACCACTTCGAGGTGATGGACCACCCGACGGACACGCCGCTGTTCTCGGCGATCGCCATCGCCAACGCCCTGCAGGGGCGCGTCACCGCCGAAAACGGCGGCACCTTCGATGTCCTCGTCGATGTGACGACGAGCCGCGGCGACCGGGTGCTGCTGCCGGCCCGCATCGCCGACGACACCCTCAACCCGGCGGTGCCCACCGCCCTGGCCGTCCTCGCCGGCGTCAGCAACGTCGTCGAGAGCGACTTCGCCGACGTGAAGCTCCAGTCCCTCAAGGTCACGGTGCGCGGCCGCGCCGACGTCGACCTCGCGCGGATCGTGGCGGCCTCGACGCTGTCGGCTGCCCGTGCCGGCGAAGAGGCCGAGCTGGCGGTGCAGCTGCTGCCCTGGCGCAAGGCCCTCACCGAGCAGCGCCTGCGCTTCCGCGTCCCGCGCGGCCTCGCCCCCGGCACCTACGCCGTCGTCGTCGCCAGCGACGCCAGCGCCGGCCGCATCGAGCGTGAGGGTGGGCTCATCCCGCTGCCGCGCAGCTACCGCGACCAGCTCGAGCAGGCGACGCTGCGGGCGCCGCCGGGCAGCCTGTCCGTCTATCTCGTGCGCGACGAGGAGAGCCCGCGCCTCATGGGCGAGACCCTGCCGGGCCTGCCGCCATCGCTGCGACAGGTCACGGCCGGCACCGGGGGCTTCCTCGGCGGTGGCATGAGCGAGCTGCGGGCCACCCGCGTCGCCCGCACCACCGTGAGCGCCGGCGTCATCGTTGGCGACGCCACGGCCCGCCTCGAGGTGCTCGAATGAGCCGGCCCCGTCTCCCCGCGTCTTCGTCTTCGTCTTCGTTCGTGTCTGGAGGTTGTGTGCGCGTTTTCTCTCTCGGTCTGGCCCTCGGTCTCGCGGTGTCGTCGACGGCATCGGCGAGCCAGACCCAGATCCACAGCGTCGAGGCCGCCAGCCTCATCGCCGGTGAACTCGACGGCGCGGGCATCACCGGCGAGCACCAGGTGGTGAGCGGACCCGAGCTGCGCCCGATGGTGACGACGGTGGCGGGGGCCGTGCTCGCCCTCGCGCGCGGCGGCGATGGTCAGCTCTACGTCGGCAGCGGCTCGCCGGGCCGGGTCTATCGCGTCAATGGCGCGGCCCTCGAGGAGGTGCACAACCCCGAGAAGCCGCTCGTCACCGCGCTTCTGCCCGTCGGGCCCGACACCCTCGTCGCGCTCTCGACGCCCGACGCCGGCGCCGACGTCATCACCCTCAAGACGAAGAAGAGCGAGCGCATCGCGGCGCCGGCGAAGCTGCTGCTCGGTGGCGCGGTCCTCGACGGCGTCGTCTACGCCGTCGGCAGCGCCGACGACGGCGGCGTCGTGCTGCGCCTGCCGCGCGGTGGCAAGGCCTTCGAGGTGGTGGCGACGACGAAGGAGGCGCTGCGCTCGATCGCCGTCCGCACGGTGGCCGGCAAGACCCGCATCGTCGTCGGCGGCGCCGACGAGGGCGTCGTCTACGAGGTCGTCGGCAAGACCGTCCGCGGCCTCCTCGACGCTGCCCCCGCCGAGGTCACCGCGCTGCAGATCGCCGCCGACGGCACCGTCTTTGCTGCGATGGCCGACAGCGAGGGCAAGCTCTCGCGCCAGGCCACGTCGAAGGCCAAGGACGACAGCGACGACGACGACAAGAAGGCCGCGCCGAAGGCCCGCAAGGTCAAGGGTGGTGAGCTGTGGCGCATCGACGCCGACGGCACGCCGCGGGTGCTGTGGCAGAGCAAGGGCCACGCCCCCTACGCCCTCGCCCTCGACGTCGACCGGGATCGGGTGCTCGTCGGCACCGGCCCCGAGGGCCGCCTGTTGTCGGTGGGCCTCAAGGAGAGCGGTCGCGTCTCGGTCCTCACGCGCCGCGAGGGCGCCGACGAGGTCACGGCCCTGCTCGCCGAGAAGGCCGGCGTCGTCGCCGGCACCGCCCACGGCGGCTCGATTCTGTTCGTCGGCGCGACGGCGGTGACGTCGTCGTGGCTGAGCCCGCCCCTCGAGAGCGACGGGCGCGCGCGCTACGGCCTCGCCCGCGTGCTCCTCGACAAGGGCACCGCGCGGGTCTTCCTGCGCACGGGCAACACGAAGTCCCCCGACGACAACAGCTGGGGCCCCTGGTCGATGCCGAAGGCGGCCAGCGCCGCCGGCGTCGTCCTCGACGCCGACCCCGCCGTCTACGCGCAGCTGAAGGTCGAGCTCGCCCCCGGCGCCGCCATGAGCGGCGTGCTCCTGTCGTACCTGCCCGACAACCACGCGCCCGAGATCGCGAGCATCGACGTCCTCGCGCCGGGCTGGCGCGTGACGCCCAACCCGCGGCAGCCCCCCGAGAGCCGCTCGGTGACCTTCGGCGAGAAGCCCTTCAGCAAGTTCCTCGACCGGCGCGGGGCCCAGAACCCGACGATGGACGAGCGGCCCTACGGCAAGCAGACCTTCGACGTCGGCTACCGCACCGTCTACGCCTACGCCGAGGACGCCGACAAGGACGCCCTGCGCTACCGCTTCTTCCTCGGCCGGCAGCAGGGCACCGCGCCGCCGACGTCGTGGAAGAGCCTCGGTGACTGGTCGGAGGATCCGTTCGTCTCCATCGAGGCGAGCCGCCTCGCCGACGGCGACTACCGCGTGAAGGTCGAGGTCAGCGACAGCCCGACCAACGGCCACACCCGTGCCCTCACCGACACGCGCATCTCGGCGCCCTTCGTCGTCAGCCACAAGGCGCCGGCCGTGTCGTCGCCGTCGGCGGCGCGCGCCGATGGGGCCGTGCGGGTCGCCTTCGACGTCGCCGCCGACCTGCCGCTGATCAGCGCCCGCTGCTCGACGGACCTCGCCGAGTGGCTGCCCCTCGATCCGAAGGACGGCGTCCTCGACGGCGCGCGCGAGTCGTTCGCCACGACGCTGCCGGCGACGAAGGAGACCGACGCCGTGTCGTGCGAGCTGTACGACGAGGCCCTCAACTTCCAGCGCTTCGACATCCCGGTCCGCTGATGCCGGCCCGCGCCGTCGTCGTCTGGGTCGGCCTCGTGGCGTTGCTGGCCGCGTTGTCGTCGTCGCCGGGGCCCGTGCCACCGGCGGCCCAGGCGGCGGGCCTCGGCGCGCTGGTGGCGCTCGTCATCGGTGTCGGCGCGCGCAGCTCCCTCGTGCTGTCGGCCCTGCGGGGCGGCCGCCTCGCCGTCGCCGACGACGGTGGTCCCTCGCGCTCGCCGCTGCTCGTGGGGCTGGCGGCGGCGGTCATCGTCGGCGTCGTTGTCTGGGGCGCCGCCGGCGTGCTCGCGCTGCGGGCGCCGGCGGCGGTCGGCATCGGCGGGGCCCTCGGCGTCGGCCTCGCCCTCGCCTGGCCTCCGGGCGGTGCGCTGCGGCCCTCGTCGACGACGTTGTCGGCCTTCCTTGGTCGCGGCGCGGCCCTCGCCGCGCTGATGGCGGCGGTGATGGGCGCGGTGGTGGCGCTGGGCCGCTTCGGCCTCGACGGCGAGGTCGCCCCTGGCGCCTTCAGCCGGGTCCTCGCGGGCACCTTCCTGTGCGACGCCCTCCTCGGCGTCGGTGGCTTCGTCCGCGCCGACGTCGCCCTGCGCAGCGGCCTCGTGCGGGTGGCGCCGCGCCCCCTGCCCGAGGCGCCGGGGCCGGTCCTCCTCGCCCTCGTCCTCGCGGCGCCGACGGTGCTGGTGCTGCCGTCGCTGCTGCCACCCGTCGCGGCGACGACGGCCATCGCCGTGAAGGTCGTGGCGGGGGCCATCGTCGGCGGGCTGCTGCACCTCGCGGGCGGTCTGCGTGGCAGCAGACGCGCCCTCACGTGACGGCTGAGGCCGACCTGATACCCTGAGCAGATGAAGCCGCTGGTGCGCACCGGTGCGACCCCGACGACGGTGAAGACGCCGCCGTCGTCGACACCGCTGTCGCCGCCGTCCATCACGTCGACGAACACGCCGGTCTCGACGCCGACGCCGACGACGGCGAAGCAGACGCCGGCCCACGAGCCGCCGCCGCTGCCGCCGACGTCTGTCGTCGTGGCGAAGCAGGCCGGGCAGGGCGACGTGCCGGCGTGGGCGACGCCGGGCTACTTCGAGCAGCTCGCCAACGTCGGCGACGGCACCTCACCGCTCAAGGGTGGGCGCGGGCTGCAGGTCCGACTGCAGGCGATGACGACGCCGTCGACGTCGGCCACGTCGACGACGCCGGCGGGGACGTCGGAGGCCACGCGACAGAAGGGCGTCGGGCTCCTGCAGCGGGCGCTGCACGGCGTCGGTGTGATTGGCGGGCGCCCGCTGACGGCGGCCGAGATCGCCGAGGCGCCGGTCGCGCTGCACCTCACGAAGCCCGAGGCCGTGCCGTCGATCCTCGAGCACGGGCTGCGCCCGACGACGGGCCTCTACAAGAACCTGACGACGTGGTTCCGCAACGCCGTCTACATGTTCGGCCGCGAGCCGACGGCGGCGCAGAAGTTCGTGAACTTCTCGACGGCGTCGTCGCAGGCGACGGCGACCATCGAGATCGACCTCAAGAAACTCGACCCGGACAAGCTCTACAAGCGCGTCCTCGATGGGGCCATCATCTACGTCTCGGACGCGCCCATCCCGAAGGACGCGCTGCGCGTGCGGAGCGGGGCATGAGCGTCGCCGACGATCTGCACGCGCAGGCCCTGCGGCTGGCGACGAGCGGGCGCCTGCGCCAGGCCCTGCCGGTGTGGGGCGAGGCGCTGCGGCAGGACCCCGACCACACCGACGTCCTCGTTGCCCTCGGTCACGCCCTCGCCACCGTCGGGGAGCGGCCGAAGGCGCTGGAACTCGCCAGCCGCGCCTGCCGGCTCGCGCCGACGAGTGCTGCGCCCTGGCACCTCCTCGGGCTCATCGCCCTCGACGACGGCCGCCTGCAGGAGGCCCTCGAGGCCCTCACCCTTGCCACCCAACGCGTCGACGACGCGCACCGCGCCGCCGTCGTCGCCGATCTCGGCCGCGCCCTCGTGGCCGCCGGCCAGCTCGACGAGGCCGCCCGCGTCGTCGCCGACGTCGACACCGCCGCCGCCCACCTCGTCGCCGGCCACGTGCGGGCCAGCCGTGGCGACGTCGACGGCGCCCGCGCCGACTTCGTCCGCGCCGGCGAGCTCGACCCCGACGATCCCGAGCCCTACAAGCGCCTCGCCGCGCTGCTGGCTGTGAGCGATCGGGGCCTCGCGCGCGAGCTCGCCCGCCACGCCGTCACGCTCGCGCCCCACGACGTCGAGGCCCGCGCTCTGGTGGACGGCCTTGGCTGAGCACTCCCCCGACGACGCACCGCCGGTCGTGCCCGGGCCGTGGGGGCCGGCGCAGCTGCTCGTGCCGTTGCGGCCGGGCGGCTTCGGCGATGTCTACGTCGCCCGACTCGACGGCGACGACGCCCTCGTGGTCCTCAAGCGCCTCAAGCCCTCGATGGCGCTCGACGTCGGCGACGTCCTCACCAGCGTGGGGCGCCTGCAGGGGCGGCACCTGCCGGGCGTCGTCGACGTCTGCGGCGCCGGCGTGCACGACGGCTTCGGCTGGGTCGCCACCGCCTTCGTCGAGGGCATCGATCTGCAGACCTGGCGCGAGCGAGGCAGCGCCCCCGACGACGCCGAGCAGGCGACCGCCCTCGCCGTCGGCATCGCTCACGGCATCCTCGACGGCCTCGAGCAGCTGCACCGCGCGGGCCTCGTGCACCGCGATGTCTCGCCCGCCAACGTCGTCGTCGGCAGCGCCGGCTCCGTCACCGTCGTCGACGTCGACCTCGTCGTCCCCGTCGGCACCGCCGCCACCGACAGCATTCCCGGCACGCCCTCGTGCATGTCGCCGGAGCAGGCCCAGGGGCTCCCCGTCGACGGCCGCGCCGATCTGCTCGGCTGGGGCATCGTCGTGACCGAGCTGCTCACGGGTGAGCACTTCTACGGCGACCTCGACGGCGACGACGTCTGGCGCCTGGCGCGCACCGGTGGCTATCGCCCCTGGGGCTTCGCGAAGCTGCCGGCGACGCTGCAGGCGGTGCTGCAGCGGGCCCTCGCGCCCGATCCCGTCGATCGCTTCGCCGACGTCGCGGCGGCGCGGGCGGCGCTGCGGGAGGCCTGGCCGTCGTCGGCGACCGCCGCTGAGCTCGCCGCTGCCGTGGAACACCGGGCCGGTCAGCGCCTCGCCCGCCTGCGGGAGCTCCTCACGACGGCGCGGAAGGTGCCGCGCCCCCTGCCGTCGGTGGCGCCGCGGGCCGTGGAACAGCTGCGCGGCGCCGTCGAGGTGCGCGACGGCTACACCGATCCGCTGCGACGGGTGGCCCCTGCGCGTGACGCCAGCGCCTCCGTGATGCGGCCCCGAAGCGCCCAGGGCCTGTCGGCCTTCGTCGTCGTCGCCCTGGTCCTCGTCGCGCTCGTGGCCGTGCTCATCCTGAAGAACCCCCTGCGCTGACCGACGCGCCGCCGCAAGCCTTTGCCATGTCGGTGTCGGCGGGGCACAGGAGCGCATGCTCGACGTCATCGTCACCTGCGCCCGCGCCACCTCCGCCGCCGTCGCCCACGAACTCACCGCGCTGGGGGCCGAGGCCGTCGTCGCGCACGACGCCGCCGTGAGCTGCCGGGGGGACTGGCGCCTCGTCGCCCGCGCCAACCTGTTCTTGCGCTGCGCGAGCCGCGTGCTCGTGCGCCTGACGGCCGCCGACGGCGTCGTCGACGAAGACGCCGCCCTCACGGCCCTCGAGCGCGTCACGTTCGAGGACTGGCTCGACGGCAAGGGCACCTTCTGCGTCGACGCCCACACCGGCCGGGAGACGCCGTGGGGCCACACGCTCTACGCGAGCCAGCGCACCAAGGACGTCATCGTCGACCGCCTCCGTCGCCTCGGCCGCGGCCGTCCCACCGTCGACACGTTCCGGCCCCACGTGCGCTTCGTGCTGTCGTGGCAGCGCGGGCGCCTCGAGCTCAGCGTCGACACCTCGGGCGATCCCCTCCACAAGCGCGGTTACCGCGACGGCATCACCGGTCGTGCGCCGCTGCGGGAGACGCTGGCGGCGGCGCTGCTGGCGACGGCCCACGCCGACGTCGAGCGGCCCTTCCTCGACCCGTGCTGCGGCACCGGCACCCTCGCCATCGAGCAAGCGTGGCGGGCGTTGAGGCGTGCGCCGGGGCGCGATCGCCGCTTCGGCTTCGAGCGCTGGAGCCACCGCACCCCCGAGCTCGATCGCGCCCTCGCCAACGCCCGCACCGAGGCGAAGGACACCGAGCTCAAGGCGCTGCCGGCGCCGATCCACGCCTCGGACTGGCACCCCGAGGCCATCGAGGCCGTGACGACGTGCGTGGCCGCTGCCGGTCTCGCGTCGCACGTGCGCATCGAGCGCGTGGATGCCCGCGCCGCGGCAATGCCGGGTGAGCGTCCGGTGATCTGCTCGAACCTGCCGTTCGGCGAGCGCCTCGGCGAGAACCGCCTGCAGCTCGATGGCTTCTACCGGACCTTCGGCGCCCACCTGCGGAGCCTCGACGGCGCCCGCGTCATCCTGTTCTCCGCGCACGACAACGCCCGGAACCTGCTCGCCCTCGACGACGTCGCGGTGGGCAAGCCGCGCCACTGGCGCTTCTCCGCCGGCGACCTCGACGCCTGGCTCATGCGCTGGGACCTGCCGTACTCCGCCTTCGTCCCGACGCCCCGCGCGAAGAAGAAGAACGAGGGCGACGTCAGCGACGCTTGAGGCGACGGCGCACGGCGATCTCGCCGTCGAGGCCGACGTCGACGGCGACGGCGCCATCCCAGCCGGTGCCGAAGATGGCGCGGTGGATGGTGCGCGATGTGAATCGCTTCGTGCCCTTGCCGACGAGGACCTCGACCGGCGGGCGCTCGAGGGCCACGCCGTCATGCAGCATGTCGACGACGACGGCGCGGGGATGCCCGTAGGCCCACGCCGTCCACTGGTGCTGACGCTCCGGATCGCCCATCGCGATGAGGGCCAGCGACGGCGTCAACGCCTCGACGAGGGGGCGCGTCGTGCCGTTGGCGCTGCCGTGGTGGCCGGCCTGGTAGATGTCGACGTCGAGCCAGCGCGTCCCCTCGTACTTCTCGAGCAGGGCGTGGATGGCGATGTCCTCGAGGTCGCCGGTGATGAGCAGCGACGTCGCGCCGAAGTCGACGCGGGTGACGACGCTGTGGTTGTTCTGGTTCGCGAAGCGCGGCTTGCCGTAGTTGTCGGTGCCCCAGCCCGGGTCGGTGTCGAGGCCACCCCACAGCACCCGCAGCTTCGGGTCGACGGCTTCGCAGGCGACGGGGTCGATGACGTCGTCGCTGAGGCCGTTGCGCTTGACGATGTCGGCGAGCCGGATCGAGCGATGCCCCGGCTTCTTCTCCTCGATGTAGCGGGTGAGGACCTGCATCTCCCGGGCGACGAGGTCGTCGCCGCGGTCGCCGTTGTCGACGATGTTCTTCACCGTGACGGTTTCGAGCAGCGTCGGCAGTCCCCGCAGGTGATCGATGTGGGGGTGGGTGATGATCAAGAGATCGAGGGTCCGCTGCAGATCGGTGCGGCGGCTGAAGAACGCATCGAGCTGGCGGCGGAGCTCGGCGTGGACGTCGAAGCTCGGGTTGGACTCGCCGCCGGTGTCGATGAGGACGGCGCCGCAGGGGAACTCCAGCAGCGTGGCGGCGCCCTGGCCGACGTCGAGCAGGTGCACCGTCATCGTGCGGGTGGCGTCGAAGCGCGGCGCGCGCAGGGGGACGCCGGCGGCATCGACGGCGACGTCGTCGACGGGCGCCACGGGGGCGTCACGTCGTTCGCTGCGACGACGCGGGCCGTCGCGCCGCGCGGTCTCCGTGCCGACACAGGCGGAGAGCAGGGCGAAGCCCACGAGGCCGACGACGAGGGAGACTGCGACGCGCACGCCCGCTGCTACCGACCCAGCCCCAGCTGCGCCAGCGCCCCGGCGACGGCGCTGAAGCCCACGGGCTTGGTGAGGTAGGCGGCGGCGCCGCGGGCGAGGCCACGGTCGACGTCGGCCTCGGCGCCCAGCGTCGTCACGAGGATGATCGGGGTGCGCCCCAGCAGGGCGTCGTCGCGGACGGCGTCGAGGACCTGCAGGCCTCCGAGCACGGGCATGTTCACGTCGCAGAAGGCGACGTCGAAGGGCGTGGCGGCGGCGGCGGCATCTCGCAGGGCAGCGAGGGCGGCGCTGCCGTCCTGCGCCTCGCGGACGTCGTGGCCCAACCGCTCCAGCCAGGTCCGCAGCAGCATCCGCACGACCCGGGCATCATCCGCCACCAGCACACGCGCCATCCCGGCAGTGTGCCTCGGGTGCCGCCGGGGCCGCACCGTCCGCGTGCCCCACCCACAAACGAAGACACCCACCGCGAGGGTGGGCGTCGCTCGTACCAGGGCCCGACGGAGCGTCGGGCGGCCCGGCTCAGGCGCCGATCTGGTCCTTGAGGGCCTTGCTGGCGGTGAAGCCGACGTTCTTCGTCTCGGGGATCTGGATCTTCTCCGAGGGGTTGCGCGGGTTCACGCCGGTGCGGGCGCGACGGGTGCGGATCTCGAAGGTGCCGAAGCCCGGGTACGTGAACTTCTCGTCGGTCTTGATGGACTCGGTGATCTTGTCGAAGACGGCGTCGAGGAGCTCGGTGGCCGCCTTCTTGGTGAGACCGTCGTGCTTGCTGCAGATGAGGTCCACCAGATCCTGCTTCGTCGTCGCCATGTCGCTCTCCTTCATCTCGCTTGCGGCAGGCGATCTCGCCGCCCACCGGGTTCTTCTGGCAACCATGGCGTGCTACCGCCAGGGTCATATCGTTCACACTGTGTGCGCCCCAGGGGGCGCGTATGGAGCGGGGTCTTGTCCTGATCGTGTCACGCCGTCAAGCACAACTCGGTCGCACCGCGGGCTCACGCCGCGCCATCGCCGCAGGGGCCGCCGAAGCCTCGGGGCGCCGCGGCATCGTGGTCTCCCACCTGGGCATCGCCGTCGACGTCGAACTGGAAGACGGCACTCCACTTCGTCTCCGTGTGGAGCGTCGCTCCGGCATCGTCGTCGGTGACGACATCGAGGTCGCCGGTGAGCGCGCGGTACAGCTCGATCGACGCACGGCCCTGCAGCGGCGCTCGCCCGGCGGGGGCGTCCACGTCGTCGCCGCCAACCTGGACGTACTCGGGATCGTGGCCGCCGTCGACCCGCCCGCGCGCGCCGGCCTCGTCGACCGCGCCGCCGTGGCCGCCCGCGCCGCCGGCATCGAGCCGTTTCTGATCGTGAACAAGGTCGATCTCGAGGGCGCCGACGAGATCCTGGAGGCGGCCCGCGCCCGCGTCGCCGGCGAGCTCACCTGCTTCGCCGTCAGCGCCCGCGACGGCCGCGGTGTCGACGACGTCGCCGCCTTCCTCGCCGGCCGCCGTGGCGCGCTCGTGGGTCCCTCGGGCGTCGGCAAGTCCTCGATCCTCAACCGGCTCGTCCCCGGCCTCGAGCTCAAGGTGCGGACGCTGTCGGAGGCCAACGGCGTCGGCCGGCACACGACGACGGTGTCGACGCTGCACCGGCTGCCCGGCGGCGGTGAGCTCGTCGACACGCCCGGCGTGCGCGAGTTCGGCCTCGTCGACGTCGCGAAGCGGGACCTCGCCCGCTACTTCCCCGGCTTCAGCAACGTGGAGGAGCCCTGCCGCTTCCGCGACTGCATGCACGCCGAGGAGCCCGACTGCGCCATCCAGCAGGCCGTCGAGGACGGCCGCGTCGACCCGGCCCGCTACGTCGCCTACCGCACGCTCCTCGACGAGCTGTCCTGAGGGCCGACCGGCGCGGTCAGGCGAGGCTGTCGGCGATGGCGGTCAGGGCCTGATCGACCATCGCGTCGTCGATGTCGCGATGCAGGCAGGCCCGCAGCCGGCGCGGCCCCGGCGACACCGTCGACGACACCGCGCCGACGCGCACGCCGCGGGCGAGGGCGGCGGCCTGGACGCGGTCGGCGTCCGGCACCGTGAAAAACACCAGATTCGTCTCGACGGGCTCGACGAGGATCGTGCCGAGGCTCGAGAGGCCGTCGGCGAAGCGGCGGGCGCGGCGGTGGTCGTCGGCGAGGCCGGCGAGGTGATGGTCGAGGGCGTGGTCCATGGCGGCGGCGAGCACGCCGCTCTGGCGAAGGGCGCCGCCGAGGGCCTGCTTGAGGCGCCGCGCCCGCGGCCACAGTGCGGCGGGCAGGGCGAGGATGGCGCCGAAGGGACAGCCGAGGCCCTTGCTGAAGCAGACCTGCACGGTCGTGGCGCCGTGCACGAGGCGGGCGAGTGGCTCACCCGACGCGACGTGGGCGTTCCACAGGCGGGCGCCGTCGACGTGGACGGCGAGGCCGCGTTCGGCGCAGAAGGCGTAGACCTCGTCGAGGGTCGACCGGGGCCACACCGCGCCGCCGCCGCCGTTGCTCGTGTTCTCGACGACGACGCAGCAGCTGCGGGGGTGGTGGGGATCGTCGGCGCGGATGGCGCCGGCGACGTCGTCGGCGCCAAAGATCCCCCGCGGCGTCGACAGCGTCATCGGCTGGGCCCGCGCGGTGATGGCCGAGCCGCCGCCCTCGTAGTGCACGACGTGGGCGCTCTTGTGGGCGATGTACTCGCCGCCAGCCTCGACGTGGAGGGCGAGGGCGATCTGGTTCGCCATCGTCGCCGACGGCAGCAGCAGGGCCCGCTCCTTGCCGAGCAGCTGGGCCACGCGGGCCTCCAGCGCCAGCGTCGTCGGGTCCTCGCCCTTCTGCTCGTCGCCCGTCCGGGCCCGGCCCATCGCCTCGAGCATGGCCATCGTGGGGCGGGTCGCGGTGTCGCTGACGAGGTCGATGAAGGTCATGGCAGCGACATCGCCCGACGGCGCCCCGCTTTCAAGGGGCCCCGACGACGACGGCCCCGACACCGGAGGGTGGCGGGGCCGTCGCGGCCGTCGGGGCTGCCGGACGGGTCCGCTACATGTTCACGCGCTGCGAGGCGTCGACGCTGCCGTCGGGGCGCAGGTAGATGTCGCGGTCGCCCTTGGTGTTGAGGGCGGGGCCGACGAGGCCCTCGCGCTCCATGCGGTCGACGATGCGGGCCGCGCGCTGGTAGCCGATGTTGAGCATGCGCTGGACGTACGACGTCGAGCACTTCTTCGTGCGGGCCACGAGCTGCAGGGCCTCGTCGTAGCGCGCGTCCTTCGGCTCGTTGGCGAGCTCCTCGGCGGAGACGCCACCCTCTTCGCCCTCCTCCTGGTAGGTGAGGATGTCCATGTTGTAGTCGGGCGTGCCCTGCGTCTTGAGGTAGTCGACGACGCGGTGCAGCTCCTTCTCGGAGATGAACGCGCCGTGGACGCGCAGCACGTTGCTCGTGCCCGGGGGCATGAAAAGCATGTCGCCGCGGCCAAGCAGCTTCTCGGCGCCGGGCTGGTTGATGATGGTCTTGCTGTCGTGGCTCGAGGCGAGGCGGAAGCCCATGCGGACCGGGAAGTTCGCCTTGATGACGCCGGTGATCACGTCGACCGACGGACGCTGGGTGGCGAGCATCACGTGGATGCCGGCGGCGCGGGCCTTCTGGGCGATGCGCATCACGTAGCCCTCGACGTCCTTGCCGGCGACCGCGATGAGGTCGGCGTACTCGTCGATGATGACGACGATGAAGGGCATCTTCGTGAGGCGCTTGCCGTCCTTGTCGCGCAGCCCGGCGCGCACCGTGTCGGGGTCGGTGTCGTCGATGGCGTCGGCGGCGGCGACCTTGTCGTTGAAACCCTTGATGTCGCGCACGCCCTGATCGGAGAGCAACTGGTACCGGCGCTCCATCTCGGCGACGCACCACTTCAAGGCGACGGCGGCCTTCTTGGAGTCGATGATCGGCGGCAGCAGCAGGTGCGGGATGCCGTCGTAGAGCGACAGCTCGAGCATCTTGGGGTCGATCATCATGAAGCGCACGTCTTCCGGCGTGGCCCGGTAGAGGATCGAGCAGATCATCGCGTTGACGCTCACCGACTTGCCCGAGCCCGTCGTGCCCGAGATGAGGACGTGGGGCATGTCGGCGAGGTTCGCGTAGTAGCTCTTGCCCTCGATGTCCTTGCCGAGCGCCATCATCAGCTTCTCGTCCCTCTTCTTGAAGGCCGGGTCGGCGATGATCTCCTTCATGTAGACCGTCTCGCGCTTCTCGTTCGGGATCTCGATGCCGACAGCGCCCTTGCCGGGGATCGGGGCCACGATGCGGACGTGCACGGCCTCCATCGCCATCGCGATGTCATCGGAGAGCGCGGCGATCTTGCTCACCTTGATGCCCGGCGCCGGCACGAACTCGTAGGTCGTGACGACGGGGCCCGGGCGGATCTCACGCACGCGGCCCTCGATGCCGAAGTCCATGAACTTCGCGACGAGCTTGTCCGCCTGGGTGCGCAGCTTCACCTCGTCGATGGGCTCGAGGGCGGGGGCGTCGTAGTCGAGCAGGTTCAGCGGCGGCAGCACGAACTCGCGCTTCGCGGCCTCGACGACGTGGGCGACCTGGTCGAGGCGCTCGGCCTCGGCCACCAGGGTGGCCGTGTCATCCTCGCGCTCGACGATCTTGAGCTCCTCGTCGACCATCATCGTGGGGGCGCGCTCGCCGACGCCGGCCACGACGTCGTCGCGGGCTGCGGGCCGCTGCTTCTTCACGCGGTCCATCGCCTCGGCGAGGGAGATGACGGCGCCATCGTCGAGGTCCTTCGCCCACGGCGGGTCGCTCTGCACGACGGTGGCGGCCTCCAGCGTCGCCGGCGTGGCCGGCACCGGGGCGACGACGGGATCGATGGCGGGCGTCGGCGGCGTCGACGCCGCGGCGGCGCGGGCGCGCGGCTTGAGCGGCAGCACCACGGCGGGCGTCGCAATCGGCGCGGCGGCGGCCTCGGCGGCACGGGCCTGCAGGGCCTCGGCGGCGGCGCGGGCCTCTTCGGCCTCGAGGGCGTCGCGCTCGAGCCGCTCGGTGGCGCGGGCGCGGGCCTTCTCGACGATGCGGGCCTTTCTGGCCTCGGCCTTCTCGCGGCGCTCGCGCTCGCGCTCCTGCTCGGCGAGGGCTGCGACGTCGACGGCGGGCAGGCTCTCGCCGCCCTCGTCGAGGGCCTCGAGGCGCGCGGACTCCTCGGCGAGCAGGCGCCGCTCCTCGCGCCACACATGCAGCTGCTCGGTGGCGGCGTGCCAGGCGTCGGTGAGCCGATCGAGGATCGAGCGGGTCGTACCGCCCAGCGGGCGGTCGAGGGCGACGACGACGCCGACGAAGGCAGCGGCGACGGCGACGACGCCGGTCCCGAGGGGGGCCAGCACCCGGCTGCCGGCGTCGGCGATGAGGGCGCCGATCAGACCGCCGGCGGGGAACGGGAACACCTGCGTGCCGCGAAACACGAGGTGCAGCAACGTCATCGTCGCCAGCGCGGCCTTGAGGCCGGCGAGGGTGCGCAGCGCGGCGTGGCGCGGGCGCGCGATGGGCCGGAAGCACGCCACGACGATGACCATCACGAAGACGGGCAGCAGGAAGGCGACGCCGCCGAAGGTGATGGTGGCGAGGTCGGCGACGACGGCGCCGCCGGGCCCGATCCAGTTCTCGGCGTCGTGACCGGGCCGGCCGTCGCCCGGCGAGTACGACACGAGCGACAGCACGAGCAGCACGTTGAGGGCGAACAGGACGATGCCCGTGACCTCGAGGGGCAGGCTGTCCCGCAGGCCGGAGGCCTTCGTCGCCCCCTTCTTCGTCGCGGCCTTCTTCTTCGGCCCCGCCTTCGCCTTCGGCCGGCGCGCGGCGGGGCGGGCGTCATCGTCGTCGTCGTCGACATCGTCCGCCATGCGGGGCGGGGTCGAGACGTGCTCGGGGCGGGGCCGGCGGCGGGCCCGCTTCGGCGACGGCGCGTCGTCGTCATCGTCGTCGTCGTCGTCGCGCGCGGCGCGGGGCGGCTCGGACAGGGCGAGGGCGCGGTGCCGCGACATCGGGGCGTCGCTCTCGTCGTTGTGGGCCGGTCGGGGGTCGTTGGTCGCCACGTGGAGTCTCCTGTCGCCAGACAGCGCCACATGGTGCGGGTCGGGGATCGCCATTTCAAGAAAACGACCGGCGGGCGTCGGCGTCGTCGGAGCGCACGGCTTCACGCTCCCGTCGGGAGGCCCTGTATGCTCCTGCCCACATGTCTGGACCCCTCAAGCTTACCCTCCCCCGACAGCTCGCCTACGCCTGCGGCCAGGCCGGCAACGTCCTGAGCGAGTCGCTCATCGTCACCTACCTGCTGCTGCTCTACCTGCCGCCGGCGACGAAGGCGGGAGAGACGGCGACGGCGCTGGTGCCCGTGCTCTTTCTCGGCCTCATCCCCGCCATCGTCTTCGCCAACGTCATCCCGCGCGGCATCGACACCTTCCTCGACCCGCTCGTGGCGAACCTCAGCGACCGCTCGAAGCACCCCTTCGGCCGGCGTCGCTTCTTCATGGCGGTCGGCATCGTGCCGCTGGTGGCCTCGACGGCCATCGTGTTCTTCCCGCCGTGGGGAGCCGAGAGCGATCTGAACGTGCTGTTCATGACCCTCTTTCTCACCATCTACTTCGCGAGCTTCTCGCTCTACGTCGCGCCCTACCTCGCGCTGCTGCCGGAGCTGGCGCCCGACCCGAAGCTCAACGTGCGGGTCTCGACGATGCTTGCGGCCTTCGCCCTCGTCGGCGGCCTGGTGGCGCTCAACGGCGGGCAGATCCTGTGGAACGCGCTGGCGCCCGAGGGCGCGGCGTTTGCGGAGCGGCAGGCGGCGCTGCAGACGACGATGGTCGTTCTCACCGGCGTCGCCTTCGTCCTGCTGTTCATCCCCATCGCCGCCATCCCCGAGCCCCGCATGGTGCCGGCCCGCAGCGGTGAGGCGTCGCATGCGCCGCTGTTGGAGTCGCTGAAGAAGACGTTCACCGACCAGGCGTTCATCCCCTACGTGATCGGCACGACGCTGTTCGCCTTCGGCTTCAACATCGTCCGCACGGCGACGCTCTACTTCATCATGGTCCTGATGAAGCAGCCGAAGGACTCGCCAGCCACCATCGCCGTCTTCGGCATCGCCGCCGTCGCCTTCCCCGTCGTCGCCATCGCCGCCGGCAAGCTCGGCAAGCGGCGGGTCATGATCGCGGGCACGCTCATCCTGGCGTTTGCCCTGTGCGGCTTCTGGTTCGTCGACGACCTCAGAACCGGCCTCATCTTCCTCGCCCTCTCCGGCGTCGGCGTCTCGACGTTCCTCGCGCTGCCCAACGCGATCCTGTCCGACATCTGCAACGCCGCAACGAAGCGCACCGGCGAGCAGCGGGAGGCGATGTTCTTCGGCGCCCAGGGCTTCCTGCAGAAGATCAACCTCGGCGTCTCGACCGGCATCTTCGGCTGGCTGCTGTCGCTCGGCTCCTCCGTCGACAACCCGCTCGGCGTGAAGCTCGCCGGCCCGGTCGCGGCCCTCACCCTGGTCGGCGCCGCCATCGCCTACTGGCGCTACCCCGAGGCCCGCATCCAGCAGGAGCTGGCGTCGTCGTCGTCGTCATCGTCGTCCTGACCGCCGGAACGACACGAGCGCCCGGTGGGCGCTCGTGGTCGGTGCTTCACTGCGGGCGTGTCGCTCAGCCGCGCAGCAGGATCAGGCCGAGGATGGTGCCGACGAGGAGGGCGACGCCGCCGGCCAGCCAGCGCGTCGTCACCGTCGGCAGCATCGTCACCCACGCCTGCTGGGCGATGCTCTCGAACATCGTCGCGGGCGCGCCCGCCGGCGCGAGGCTCATGCCCGACGGCAGGCCCGTGCCGATCCCCGACGTCACCGCACCGATGCCGGTGATCCTGCCGAGGCTGCCGGCGCCTGGGACGGCGCCGGGCTCGGAGCTGTCGCGGCGCAGCTCGTGGCGGCCGCCACGACCCGGCAGGGTCTCGTTGGCCGGCGCGACGACGGTGTCGTGCTCGGGGGCCGCGGCGATGCCGAGCTCCCGCTCGACGGCGGCGAGGGCGGCGTCGAAGTCGAGGGCGCTGAAGTAGCGCTCGTCGGCGTTGCGGGCGAGGGCCTTCTCGACGACGGCGTCGACAGAGGCCGGCACACCGAAGCCGCGCTCGGTGGGCAGCGCAAACCGGCCCAGCGGCAGGTCGCCCGTGAGCAGCTCATAGAAGATCACGCCGGCGGCGTAGATGTCGGCGCGCTGGTCGACGCGCTTGGCGTCGGTGCGCTGCTCCGGCGCCATGTAGTTCACGGTGCCCATCGTCATCCGGCTCTTCGTGAGGTTCGGATGCGGATCGTTCTCCTCCTCGAGGATGCCGGCGAGGCCGAAGTCGACGAGGACCGGGCGCTCGTCGCCGGAGGCGCCGTGCATGAGGATGTTCTCGGGCTTCAGATCGCGGTGGATGACGCCGGGCTTGTGGGCCGCGGCGAGCGCCTGGAGGATGCGGCGCGTGAAGCGCAGCGCCGTCGCCACCGGCAGCGGCCCCTTCTCGAGGTACTTGCGCAGCGGGTGGCCCGAGATGAAGGCCATGGCGATGTAGTAGACGTCGTGGCCGGCGCAGCCCTGGTCCCACACCTGCACGACGCCGGGGTGGTCGATGGCCCGCATCGCGGCACCCTCACGCTCGAAGCGCTGCACGAAGTCGGGCCGCACGGCGAGCTCGGGGGCGAGCGTCTTGATGGCGGCGGCGCGACCGCTGGCGGTGTGGCGCGCGCGGTAGACGCGACCCATCGCGCCCTTGCCGATCATCTCGAGGACCTCGTAGCCCGGGATGTGCGGCAGCGGCTCGGTGGCGGGCTTCGGCGGCGACAGCGGCGTCGGCGCGGGAGCTGCGGCCTTCGGCGCCGGCGCACCCTCGAGGGAGCGGCGCGCGGCGGGACGACCGGGCGACGTGCCGGCGTCGTCGGCGAAGCCCTCGGCGGAGGGGACGCCGCCGGCGAGCACGCGCGTGTCGACCTGCGGCTTGGGCGCCGCGGGCAGGGCGTTCACCTCGCCCTGGCCGTCGTTGACGCGGGCGTAGCGCTTGGCGAGCGCCGGGTGGATGCCGAGGGGGTCGTTGTTGGCGCCGGCGACGGCGCGGGCGCGGGCCTTGGGGAAGCGGGTGCCGCAGCGATCGCAGCGGAGGGAGCCTCCCGGTTGGACGCCGGCATCGACGACGTCGGCGCTGCAGGCGGGACAACGTTCGGTCATGACTCCTCCGCGGGTCGGGTTCCAGGTGTCGCTCGCGGGCGGCAGGTGGAGCCAGGTGGTGCCGCATGGGTACCACCGCCAGAGATCACCCCACAAACTTTTGACCGCGTTTTCTGGCGATTTCTCGACGGAGTCCTCCCGACGACGGATCGCACCTGCGCCCACAAGGTGGGCCCCGATCCCACCGCGACCGGGGCCCGGGCGCGCTGCGATCCGCCGCGCGATCCGATCGGTCGCCAGAAGGGTATGGGTGTCGCAGGTTGGGGCAGATGCACGCCGGGCTTGAGCCGATGTCAGGTTGTGTCCTACTGTGCCGCACCAGTTCGTTCACGGTCAGCACCCAGCCCGCGTGCCGTACCCGGGTTGCAGCAGGAGGTTCCGGATGGCGTCCGCCGACAAGCGCAAGCAGTCGCTCTACTTCCCCGAGGAGATGCTCAAGGAGATCCAGGACGAGGCCAACCGGCAGGACCGCAGCCTCTCGTGGATCGTGCAGCAGGCGTGGCGCATCTCGCGCGGCGAGATTAAGAAGTTCCCGTCGGTCAACGACGTCATCGACGGCGACCGCGACGACGAGCGCGGCCGCGACGACTGAGCCCGCGACCGTCTCTGCGGATGTCCCGACGCCACCCTCACGGGTGGCGTTTGCATGGGCGCCCGCGCTTGACGGCGCTGGTCCGGCTGGCATTGTGCAGGCGCACAAAAGAATGCCGCAGGTGCACAGCGTCTGGTGCACCTGCACAAGCCGGAGCCGCCCATGCCCGTAGCCGTCGTCGCCGCCGCCGTCTCCCTCGCCCCCGGTCTCGAGCGGGGTGAAGACATCGCTCGTCAGGCCGGCCTGCCCGTCGCCGTCGTGACCGACAAGATGGGCATCGTGCAGAAGCGCCGGGCCAGCGCCGACCTGCACCCGAGCGCCCTCGCCGTTGCCGCCGCCCGCCACGCCCTCGGCGACCGCGACCCGCGCTCCGTCGACGTGATCATCTGGACGGGCAGCGAGTACAAGGACCACATCGTCTGGACGGCGGCCATCCATTGCCAGCGCGAGCTGGGCTGCACCAACGCGGTCGCCTTCGACCTCTCGGCCCGCTGCTCGACGGGCATCCTCGGCCTCAAGCTCGCCGCCGACCTCCTCGCGACGAACCCGCAGTGGCGGCGGGTGCTGCTGTGCGGCGGGCATCGCACCGGCGACCTCGTCGACTACAGCGACCCGAACACCCGCTTCCTCTACAACCTCGCCGACGGCGGCTCGGCCGTGCTGGTCGAGCGCGTCGACGAGGGCGCCGGCGACAACGTCGTCCTCGGCAGCGCGATCATCACCGACGGCGCGTTCTCGAAAGACGTCATCATCCCGGCCGGCGGCACGATGGCGCCGACGCGGGCGGCGCCGGCGGCGCAGGAGACCTTCCTGCGGGTGCCCGACCCCGAGGGCATGAAGCAGCGCCTCGACGCTGTGAGCCTGAAGAACTTCCTGAAGGTCATCCGCGACGCCGCCGGCGGCGAGCGCATCGGCTACCTCGCCCTGCTGCACATGAAGCGCTCGGCCCACGACGCCATCGTCGCCGAGCTCGGCCTGCGGCCGGAGCAGAGCATCTATCTGGACCACTACGGGCACTTCGGCTCGCCCGACCAGGTCCTCTCGCTCGGTCTCGCCGAGCAGCGCGGCCTGCTGAAGCCCGGTGACGTCGTCGTCTTCGCCTCGGCGGGCATCGGCTATATGTGGGCCGCCAGCGCCATCCGCTGGCAGGGACCGACGTTCTCGCGGGCCGCGCTCGCGGCGCTCGCCTGAAGGCATCCTGGTTCGTCTGAGCCCCATCAGCGCCCGCCTCTTCGGAGGCGGGCGTTGCCGTTCATGGCTGGCAGCCTTGACGGGATCCGGTGCGGGCCTACAGCTGGGGCGTCGATGACACCGCCCTCCTGGCGCTGACGACGTCGACACCGACTCCCTCGACCCACGGACGTGGCCTGGCCGCGTGCCGCTGGAGGCTTGCCATGTGGTTCAACTTCACCGACCTCGATCGCACCTTCGCCGCCTTCGACACCCTCAGCCGTGACCTCCAGCGCGACGTCGTCCGCGCCCGCCGCGCGACGTCGACGGAGACGCAGGCGCCCCGCATCGCCGCCGAGGACACCGGCGACGCCTGGGTCGTGCGGGCCGAGCTGCCCGGTGTTCCGCCCGAGGCCGTCGAGCTCACGCTGACGGGGCAGGTGCTGCGCTTCTCGGCGACGCGCCGCCCGCAGGCTCCCGACGACACCGTGACCCACCGGGCCGAGCGACCCGCATTCACCATCACCCGCAGCATCACGCTGCCGCACAAGATCGACGTCGAGAAGGTGACGGCGACCGGCAAGGACGGCCTCTTCGAGGTCACGCTGCCGAAGGCCGTCGAGGCGAAGCCGCGCACGATCACCGTGCAGGCCCGCTGACACCGACGACGTCGCCATCCCCCATCATCGAGGAGTCCGCCATGAGCCAGTTGCAGACCACCGCCGCCACCGACACCGCAGTCGCCGTCGCCGAGACGCGCGCCCGTCGTACCATTGCTCCCGCCGTCGACATCCATGAGTCGAAGACCGAGGTGCTCCTCGTCGCCGATCTCCCCGGTGTCGCCGCCGATGGCCTCACCATCGAGGTGAAGGACGGCGAGGTCGCCATCCGGGGCCGCCCCGCCGTCACCTCGTTCGACGAGGAGCCCTTCGACTTCGCCCGCGCCTTTCGCTTGCCGCCGGGCGTCGACGTCAACGGCATCGAGGCCGAGCTGAAGCACGGCGTGCTGCAGCTGCGCCTGCCGAAGGCCCCCGGGCTGCGCCCGCGCACCATCCCGGTCCGCAGCGCCTGAACAACACGGTTCCCGCGACGGGCGCCACCAGCGGCCCCTGCGACGGAAGCCGCCAGCGGCCACCGCGACGGACGCCACCAGCGTGCGGCAGCGGGGATTTCATCAGCGCCAGCTGATGAACCTGTATCCAAATTCCCGACACGCGAAGCGTGTCGAGGATTTCGCACCCCTTCGGGGTGCGAATGTTCCGCACATCCATCGGCCGGAGGCCGATGATTTCGGGCGCTGGCACCCGAAATCAATAAGTACCTGAATTTCTTTGGATATTCCGGATATGGCGGTTCCTCCGCCATGTCCGGAATATCCAAAGAAATTCAGTACATGAAGCCCACGCCGACGGAGAAGCCGCCGACGAGGTTGAGGCTGCGCCCGCCCTTGAGGGTCACGAGCTCGGAGTTCTCGGGCAGGACGGTGATGCGGTCGCCCTCGCCGTCAAAGTTGATCGTCGCGCCCGTCGACTTGCCGGCGAGCTCGACGAAGAAGCCGCCGAAGAGGTCGAAGCGGGTGAGCAACTCGGCGTGATAGCCGAAGGCCAGGGAGTTCTTGCCCGGGTTGTCGGGGGCCTCCTCGTAGCGGGTGACCGGCATGGTGTCGATCTTCAGCTCGATCTCGAAGCGACGGTCGAGCATAAAAAGGGGCACGTAGAGCTCAGGGCCCACGGTGAGGGCGTGCATCGTGAAGCCCGGCACGACGGTGAGGACGCGGTTGGCGCCGACGATGCGCTGGGTCTCGGCGGTGGCGTTCCAGTAGCGGTAGCCGAGGCGCGCGCCGATGCCGATCGTGCGCAGCACGCCGTCGTCGGAGAGGCGCAACAGGAAGCGGCCGCGCGCCGACACGCCCGCGTTCGTGTGGATCGACACGAAGCGATTGGGCGCGACGGCGAGGTTCTCGTTGTCGGCGATCTTGAACTGCACCGTCGAGATCGCGCCGCTGGCGTCGATGCCGACGAAGGGCAGGGGCCACAGGTCGGCGCGCACGGTGCCGCCGGGGTGGAAGCCGGCCGTCACCGGGGCCGGCTGCACGTTGTCGTTGCCCTCGAAGGCGTAGCGCCAACCGGCGCCGTCGAAGGTGCCGCTGAGGGCGAGCAGGTGGGTCTCCTTCACGGGGCCGCCGGTGCTGCGGCTCGCGTCGTCGACGTCGGTGAGGGTGCGGCGGGGGCCGTCATCGGTGCCGAGGCGATCCTCTTCGCCGCCGTCGAGGGCGCCACGCCGACGCGGCCCATCGCCCCCCTCGTTGTCGAGCCCGGCGGTGCGGCGCTTGTCCCGACGGCGGGCGTCGGGGTCGTCGCCATCATCGTCGCTACCGGTGCGGCGGCCGGCGCCGTCGTCGTCGTCGTCGTCGTCGTCGTCGCCGTCGCCGCCGACGATGACGTCGCGCAGGCCGACCCCATCGCCGCGGGCGGGGAGCTTCTGGGCCTTGAGCTTCGTGAAGCCGGGGATGGCCGGTTTGATGGCGGCGAGCGCCGTCGCGGCCATCTGGTCGGCGTCGGCACCGCGTGGCAACTCCTTGAGAATACGAGGCTTTCCGTCGGCGCCGAAGACGACCAGCCAGGGCCGCTCAAAGCCGGTCGGCGCCGCTACCAGGGCCTCGAGACCGCGGCGGGTCATGGTCCGCTTCACGGTGGCGGGGTCGAGGGGATCCTTCGCGGCCTGCAGGTCGGCGAAGACCGCGCCGGCGTCCTGCACGCGCACACCCTCGACGAGCTCCAGCTCGAGCTCGAGGGCCTCGCTGGCGGCGCGGGCCTCGGCGCCGCGCAACACCTCGAAGGGCAGCACGGCGACGTCGAGCGGTTCGGTCTTCTTCGGCGTCGCCCGCTTCTTGCGGCGGGCCTCGGCGGGGGCGGCCCCCAGAAGAAGGCCGAGGATGACGAGCACCCCGAGGAGCGGGCCCCCGGGGAGTGGGCACCATGACAGCCGCCAACGCCGCAGGGAAAGACCGCTCATCGTCGCGACGATAGCGGCCGGCCGGGGCCTCGTCGAGCCACCGGTCGGCCCATCAGGCGCGGCACCGTCGCGCGACCCGGCGGCGGCGCAACAACGCCAGCAGGCCGGCGAAGGCCAGCAACGGCGCCTGGGCCGACGGCGACGCCGCCGAACCGAAGCAGCCGGCGGGCTCCTCGTCGTCGGGGGGCGGCGGCGCGTCGGGGACGCTGTTGCTGTCGCGGTCGAGGAAGTCAGGGCGGCCGTCGCCGTCGACATCGCCGAGACCGTCGTCGTTGCCGTCGGCGAAGCCGTCGTCGTCGCTGTCGGTGTCGCGCCAGGCCGGCAGGCCATCGCCGTCGGGATCGGCCGAGCCGGCCGCGGTGGCGGCGGCGCGCTCGTCGGCGCTCGGCAGGCCGTCGTCGTCATCGTCGTCGTCAAGGGCGTCGATCACGCCGTCGCCATCGGTGTCTCTGGGAGCGGCCCGATTCGGGCCGACCTCCTCGAGGTCGCCGATGGTGTCGCCGTCGCTGTCGCCGCTCTCGGGGTCCGTGCCGATGGCCGCTTCTTCCTCATCGCTGAGGCCGTCATCGTCGGCGTCGCCGCCGCCCTGGGGGCGGTCATCGGTGTCGTCGAGCCAGTCGGGGATGTCGTCGCCATCTTCGTCGCCGACGCCCTCGATCCTGTCCGCGATGCCGTCGTCGTCGCTGTCGAGGTCGAGGAAGTTCGGCGCGCCGTCGTTGTCGACGTCGGCGGTGCCTTCCTCACGGTCGCCGATGCCGTCGCCGTCGCTGTCGGGGTCCCGGTGGTTGGGCAGGTCGTCGCCATCGGGGTCGTCGTCGCCCTCCTCGATTGTGGGGATGCCGTCGTCGTCGTCATCGGGGTTGAGGGCGTCGAGCAGGCCGCCGGAGGTGCGCCGCGGGGCCAGGGGGTCGAAGACCTCGTCGCCGTCGTCGATGCCGTCGCCGTCGCTGTCGGGATTCGCCGGGTTGGTGCCGAGCAGCGCTTCGATCTCGTCGGCGAGGCCGTCGTTGTCGGCGTCGGCGATGCGGGGGTCGGTGCCTGACGACAGTTCGATGTCGTCGTCGATGCCGTCGCCGTCGCTGTCGCGGGAGAGGGGGTCGATGCCGAGGTCGACCTCGTCGCCGTCGATGATCCCGTCGCCGTCGCTGTCGCGGACGCGGGGTTGGGTGCCGAGCGTGACCTCTTCGTTGTCGTCGAGGCCGTCGCCGTCGCTGTCTCGGTTGGTCGGGATGGTGCCGAGGTCCCGCTCCTGCAGGTCGGACAGGCCGTCGCCGTCGCTGTCCCGGGCAAGGGGGTTGGTGCCGGCCGCCACCTCGACGCCGTCGTCGAGGCCGTCGTCATCGCTGTCAGCATCGAGGGGGTCGCTGCGCACCGCGCCGCGCAGTTCTTCGGCGTCACTGCGGCCGTCGCCGTCGGAGTCGCGGTTGAGCGGGTTGGTGCCGGCGGTCAGCTCTTCGCCGTCGCTCAGGGTGTCGCCGTCCGTGTCCTCGCGGCGCGGGTCGAGGCCGCGGTCGCGTTCGTCGCCGTCATCGACGCCGTCGAGGTCGGTGTCGGCTGCCCGGGGGTCGGTCTCATCATCGTCGAGCTCGCCGTCGGCGTCCTCGTCCTCGCCGCCGACGCAGCCGGCGAAGGTGCCACCGGCCGGCACGTCGGTCGGCACATCGGCTGGGCCGTCGCACAGGCCGTCGTCGTCGCTGTCGGCGTCGAGGGCGTTGTAGCCGGGCGTTACCGTCTCGAGCAGGTCGGACAGGCCGTCGCCGTCGGTGTCGGCGCGCAGCGGATCGGTCAGGGTGGTGAGTACCTCGGTAGCGTCGTCGAGCTCGTCGCCGTCACTGTCCTCGGCGAGGGGGTTCGTCGCGCGGGTCACCTCGTCGCGGTCGGACAGGCCGTCGCCGTCGCTGTCGGGGTTCACGAGACTGGTGCCGATCTGCGACTCAACGAGGTCGTTGAGGCCGTCATCGTCGCTCTCGGGGTCGAGGGGGTCGCCGCCGGCGAGGATGTCGGCCGCGTCGTTGAGCCCGTCGTTGTCGGTGTCGTCGTCAAGGGGGTTGGTGCCGATCTCCTGGACCTCAACGCGATCGCTCAGGCCGTCGTTGTCGGTGTCGGCCCGATCGAGGCGGGTGTTGAGCAGGCTCTCCTCGAGATCACCGAGGCCGTCACCGTCGGTATCGGCCAGCAGCGGGTTGCCGCCGAGCGGCAGCTCGTCGCCGTCGTCGATGCCGTCGTCGTCGGTGTCGGCGTCGTTGGGGTTGGTGCCGAGGGCCAGCTCGATGCTGTCGGTGAGGCCGTCGTTGTCGCCGTCGTTGCTGCCGGGCGTCGGATCGATGCCATCGGGGATGCCGTCGTTGTCGGTGTCGGCGTCGAGGGGGTCGGTACCCAGTACCAGCTCGCTGCCGTCGTCGAGCCCGTCGGCGTCGGTGTCGCGCACCAGCGGGTTCGTGCCGATCTGGACCTCAAGCTGGTCAGCGGCGCCATCGCCGTCGGTGTCGGCAAGGTCGAGGCGGGTGCCACGGCGAGCCTCGTCATCATCGCGCAAGCCGTCGCCGTCGGTGTCGGCGAGCAGGGGCGAGCCGCCGGCGGCGATGTCGATGGCGTCGTTGAGCGTGTCGTCGTCGGTGTCGGCGTCGATGGGATCGGTGCCGAGGGCGATCTCGGCCGGGTCGCTGAGGCTGTCGCCGTCGCTGTCCTGCAGGAGCGGGTTGGTGCCGCGCTGGACCTCGTTGCCATCGGTGAGGGTGTCGTCGTCGCTGTCGGCGTTGAGGGGATCCGTGCCGAGGCTGCGCTCGAGACCGTCGCGCAGGCCGTCGCTGTCGGAGTCGGCGACGCCGGCATTCGTCTCGCCGTCGTCGACACGACCGTTGGCATTGAGGTCCTCGCCGGGCACGCACACCCCGACGACCGTGCCGGGGCCGTCGCACAGGCCATCGGCGTCGCTGTCGGCGACGGTGGGGCTCACGAGGGCGGTGCCGTCGACTTCCACCTCGATGAAGTCGCTCAGGCCGTCGCCGTCGGTGTCGACGGACAGGGGGTTTGTGAGGATGGCGGCCTCGCGCTCGCGACCGTCGCTCAGGCCATCGTCGTCGGAGTCGGCGTCGCGGGGGTCGGTGCCAAGGCCGAGCTCGACCGGATCGACGAGGCCGTCGCCGTCGATGTCGGCAACGTTCAGCGGCGTGCCCGCAGCCAGCTCGTCGGCGTCCTCGAGGCCGTCGCCGTCGGTGTCGCGTTCGAGGGGGTTGCCGCCCGAGGCGATGTCGAGACCGTCGTTCAGGCCGTCGTCGTCGGAGTCGGCGTCGTTGGGGTTGGTGCCGAGCCCCGGCTCCGCGCCGTCCTTGATGCCGTCGTTGTCGGAGTCATCGTCGAGGGGGTTCGTGACCAGGGTGTTGACCTCCAGACCGTCGATGGCGCCGTCGTTGTCGGTGTCGTCGTCGAGGGGATCGGTGAGGGTCTCGTTGACCTCAAGCCCGTCGCTGAGCCCATCGCCGTCGGAGTCGGCCACGAGCGGGTCGGTGCCCTCGAGCAGGGCCTCCTGCCCGTCGCTGAGACCGTCGTTGTCGGTGTCGGCGACGGCCGGGTTGGTTTCGCCGACGTCGATGACGCCGTCGTTGTCGAGGTCCTCGCCGCGGACGCACACCGGCGCCACGGCATTGCCGCCGTCGCACAGGCCGTCGTCATCGCTGTCGGGGTCGAGGAGGTTCGTCTGGGGATTCTGGGATGCCGCTTCGATGTCGTCGCGCACGCCGTCGCCATCGGTGTCGGCATTGCGCGGGTTCGAGGCGAGGACCAGCACCTCCTGGCCATCGAGCAGGGTGTCGTCGTCGGAGTCGGCGTCGAGGGGGTTCGTGAGGGCGGCCTTCTCGCCGAGATCGTCCAACCCGTCGTCGTCGGAGTCGGTGTCGTTGAGGCCGGTGCCGTCGAGGAATTCCTGGCGGTCGGCGACGCCGTCGCCATCGGTGTCGGCGTTCAGCGGGCTGCCGCCCGCGGCGATATCGGGACCATCCAGCAGGCCGTCGTCGTCGGAGTCGGCGTCGAGGGGATTGGTTCCCGTCGTCAAGGCCTCGATGCCGTCGTTGAGACCGTCGTCGTCGGAGTCGGCGTCGAGGGGGTTCGTGAGGGTCTGGTTGCGCTCCTGTCCGTCGCCCAGATCATCGTTGTCGGTGTCGGCGTCGAGGGGGTCGGTCAGCACCGTCAGGCGCTCCTCGCCGTCGCCAAGCCCGTCGCCATCGGTATCGGCGAGAGACGCGTTGGTCTCGCCCGGGTCGAGGACGCCGTCATTGTCGAGGTCCTCGCCGCGCACACACACACTGGCCACGGCGTTGCCGCCGTCGCACAGCCCGTCATCGTCGCTGTCGGGATCGAGCACGTTGGTGGCTGGGTTGGTGGAGCCGGCCTCGACGTTGTCGCGGAGGCCGTCGCCGTCGGTGTCGGCCCGCAACGGGCTCGAGCCGACCGTCTGCACCTCGAGACCGTCCTGCAGGGTGTCACCGTCGGTGTCGGGGTTCAGCGGGTTGGTCTGGGCGGCCTTCTCGGCGAGGTCATCGAGACCATCGTTGTCGCTGTCGCCGTCATCGAGAGCGGTGCCATCGATGGACTCCTGGAGGTCGCCCACGCCGTCAGCGTCGGTGTCGCTCGCCAGCGG